>JAEEGL013957510.1_pt1 | contig 14132 bp, 10 predicted proteins | sample 9134231 | NCBI WGS metagenome assembly JAEEGL01 (sample SAMN16246548, study PRJNA631951) | gut metagenome | biome: gut microbiome; feature: rumen; material: fiber-attached | host: Bos | place: Iran: Karaj | collected 2018-10 | reverse complement strand
GCGCGAGGAGCTTCTTCTTAAAGAATTGTGAAAACTTTAATGTATCATTGTTATTGTTAAGTGACTTTCTTTTAATTACTATAATAGGAACTATTATAATAAGTAGTATCGTTAACACTATACCTAAACCAAAATAATAACCATTAATACTATTATTATCATTATTTGATATGGTTTGCGGAGTATAAGTTAGAGTTCCAGTGTTTGGTATATTAATACCATCAGACCTATGAACATTGACTACTATTTGACCCATGAGTTCCTTAAAATGTATAACCTTTAGCTATATTAATTTTAACATATTTGGTCAAAATATAATAATTTTTTCTTAGTATATGTTAATAATTTTACTTTTACCATAAAAGTCTTGAAATACTACATGTAGTGTAGTATTATAGATATAAGACACTAAATGTAGGGTAGACAAAGCATTACCACAAAATAGTCACTCTCAAATAAGGTCACACAATATAATACAGTCGGCGTGGGCAAAATCGCGCCGACTATAAATTCGGGAAAATACAGAAGGAGGTAATCCCATGTTTAAACGCATTGTAAAACGAGACGGGAAAATTGTTAAATTTGATCCTGAAAAAATTACAGATGCTATTGCCAAAGCTGGTCTTGCGACTGAAGAATTTAAATATGATCGCGCTAAAGCTTTAACTGAGAAAGTTTTAAAGCGGGCTGATGAAAAGATATCTGTTCGTACGCCAAATGTCGAGCAAATTCAAGACATTGTCGAGGAAGTTTTAATGGAATCTTCGTTCAAAAAGACAGCTCGTGCCTATATTAAATATCGTCAAGAGCGTTCTCGTATCCGCGATGCCAAAAGTGACTTGATGATGATTTACCGTACTATTTCTCATGCTGATGCCTCTGAGGATTCAGATATTAAACGTTCTAATGCAAATGTTGACGGTAATTCGGCAATGGGCAAGATGCTCCAATTTGGCGCTGAAGGTTCGAAAGTGTTTGCCAAATCTTTGCTTCTTAGACCTGATATTGCTGCTGCACACGATAATGGCGATATCCATATTCATGATTTAGATTTTTATGCTACAGGAACATTAACATGTTGCCAAAGCGACCCATTTATTCTATTTGAAAATGGAGGTTTCAATACTGGTCACGGTCATTTAAGAACACCTAATTCGATTGGTTCGTATTGCGCATTGGCTGCGATTTTGTTGCAGGCTAACCAAAACGAACAGCACGGCGGTCAATCCATTCCAAACTTTGATTATGCAATGGCTCCTGGAGTTAATAAATCTTTTCGTAAAGCCTTGAAGCGTAACCTTGAAAAATATAACAAATTTGCGGGCAAGAAATTAAGCCTTGAAGTGCCAGATGATATTGAATTCGGTCAAGATAAAGAATTAATTAAATTTAAATGGCCAAAAGAAGTAGTTGATGCTTCTAATGAAGATGTTGAACGCGAGACTCTGCAAGCCATGGAAGGTTTTGTCCATAATTTGAATACAATGCACTCGCGTGCTGGCGCACAAGTACCGTTTACTTCTATTAACTTTGGTACTGATACTACTCCGGCCGGACGTTTGGTTTCTAAATACTTATTAATCGCCACTGAAAACGGTCTTGGTAAAGGCGAGACGCCAATTTTCCCGATTTCGATTTTTAAAGTGAAATCGGGCGTAAATTATGAACCTGATGATCCTAACTATGACTTATTTAAGAAATCTATGGAAGTTTCGGCTAAGCGATTGTTCCCGAATTTCTGCTTCGTTGATGCGCCTTACAATTTAAAATATTACAAAAAAGGTGATTATAGAACTGAGATTGCAACTATGGGATGCCGCACGAGAGTATTTGCTTCTGTATTTCCGGAATCTGATGGTATCGTGACTGGTCGTGGCAACTTATCGTTTACTACTATTAATATAGTTAGAATTGGTATCAAGCATGGTATTTGTCTTGGTGAAAGAAAAGAAGCGGACTGGGATGGTTTTTACCATGAATTGGACGAGAAGCTTGATTTGGTTAAAGATGAATTGTTAGAACGTTTTGAGTTTCAGGCTAATCAGCATGTGCGTAATTTTCCTTTCTTGATGGGACAAGGGAACTGGTTTGGTAGCGAAAAACTCGGTATGAATGACACTTTACGCGATGTTATTAAGCATGGCACGCTTTCGATCGGTTTTATTGGGCTTGCCGAAACGCTCGTAGCTATGACTGGTAAACATCATGGCGAAGATGAGGAAGCACGTGATCTTGGTCTTGATATCGTCACACATATGCGTGAAAAATGTGATGAATATTGCAAAAAATATCATCTTAATTTCTCACTTCTTGCTACGCCTGCAGAGGGTATTGCTGGTAGATTTACTAAAATTGACCGTAAAGAATTCGGTAAGATTAAGGGCGTAACTGATAGGGAATTTTATACCAACTCGTTCCATGTGCCAGTATATTATCCAATTTCAGCTTTTGATAAGATTGATATCGAAGCACCATATCATAATCTCTGTAATGCTGGACACATTACCTATATTGAACTTGATGGTGATCCTTCGCAAAACATTGCTGCTTTCGAAGCTGTTATTCGCAAGATGCATGATTCCGGAATTGGCTATGGTTCCGTCAATCATCCGGTAGACAGGGACCCGGTTTGTGGATTCTCTGGTATTATCAAAGGCGAACGTTGCCCACATTGTGGCCGTCTCGAAGGAGATGTGCCATTTGAAAAAGTATGTAGCTGTGCCAAAGGCAAATAATAATGGATTATAATAAAATAGCAATTAATAACATTAAATCTGCACCGCAGCCACCGATTGGCAAGATACGCCTTTCTGGCCCACTCGAACATGATAATATCGTTAATGGTGATGGGCTTCGTGCTGTGGTCTGGACTCAAGGATGTCCTAATCATTGTAAAGAATGTCAAAATCCAGAAACGTGGGACTTTGACGGGGGTTTCTTGATTGATATAGATGAGATTGTCGAGCGATTATCTAAATTTCGTGGACAGGCTGGAGTGACATTCTGTGGTGGCGAGCCCTTCGTGCAGCCGAAAGCTTGTAAGGAAATTGCCGACAAAATTCGGGAAAAGATGGGCTGGAATGTTTGGAGTTTTTCGGGCTTTACTTATGAGCAAATTAAGGAAGCTGGTGGTGACGCTTGGGAATTCTTGAAATCGCTCGATGCTTTAATTGATGGTCCATTTATTATTTCGCAGAAAGATTTAAGCTTAAAATATCGAGGCTCAAAGAATCAACGTTTACTTCATTTAGAATACGGCACCGGTAAAATTTTAAGTATAGAGTAAAATTTGCTATAATACTTTTTAGATATGGATTTTAGTAATTCGTTTACGGTGACGCCAATGAATATGCGCGTCGAACTAAAGGCGGGTGAGGTTTCTGAAGGTGATATTCAAATTGCTATTCCTGCTGATGCAAAGGATAATTTTCACTATGTAGTCAGTGTTTCGTCTTATGGCGTACTCGGAGAGGATTATAAGGTTGATTTTCTTACTGAAACCGAGCGTACGCAAATTGTTGATTGGATTACTATTGATAATCCTAAGGGAGAGATTCAGCCAAACAAATCAGCGAAAGTCCATTATAGGGTTACTGTTCCTGATAATGCTCCGGCCGGAGGCCAGTATGCTGCGTTCCTTATTACTTCAGATCCTCAGTATGATATTTCTGAGGGTGTGGCGGTGAGCAGTGTGCTCGAAATTGCAAGTATTTTATATGCCGAAATAGATGGTGAGTTAACCCATGATGGTGAATTGCTATCTAACAACGTTCCTGGATTTGTGACTTCTATTCCTTTCGAAGTATCTGCAGGCTTTAGCAATGATGGGAACGTCCATGAGACTGCACGTATCCAAGTAACCGTTAAGGACGTTCTTGGCGGAAACATAGTTTATCCTCGTGGAGAAGATAGTGGCATTATTGAAGAAGTGATAATGCCTGGAACCAGACGCGTGGTTACACGTACAATTAGCGGGACTGCGCCACTTGGTATTTATGATGTTACTCAATCTATTACTTATATGGGTACAGATGACTTAGCTCATTCTACGATGATAATTTGTCCTATTTGGTTTATTGGGCTTTTATTTGTTGCGATAGGTATCATTACGATGGCTATTGTATACAGAATAAAACTAATCAGAAATCGAAGGCAGGTTTATTAATGCGCCTTACATATTTAGATTATGCGGCAACTGCACCACTTCTTTCTGATGCTCGTAATGCCATGCATAAGGCGGAGGAGCAATTCTTTGCTAATGCTTCAGCGCTTCACACCCCGGGCCATTTAGCTTTGAATGAGATTGAAGAGTGCCGTGAAATATTGGCTGAGTTAATTAACGCAAATCCTTCAGAAATAATTTTTACATCTGGCGCAAGTGAGTCAAATAACACCGTTCTTAATATTTTTAATGGTTGTGAGATTGAAACATCACCGTTAGAGCATCATTCAATTATTGAGGCTGCTAAAATTTATCGTGGCAAGAAAAGACCGAAGTTATATTCTTATATGTTAGTGAATAATGAGCTTGGGGAAATACTTAGTTTACCCGACATTAAGGCTAAAGAATTTGATGATTCGCCTCTTTTTGAACTAAAAAATGATTGGGGAAAGCCACTTGTTACTGATAAACGAAGTGCGTATCTTCATTCCGATTTAACTCAAGCTCTCGGCAAGATTTCGATTGATGTTAAAAAGCTTAATTTGGATTATGCTACTTTTTCGGCACATAAAATCGGTGGGCCGATTGGCGTTGGTGCTTTGTATGTTAAAGATGGCGTGCCGTTTAAGCCTCTGATTATCGGTGGCAACCAAGAGAATAAACGTCGCGGTGGTACTTATAATACTATTGGAATAATCGGGTTTAAGGCGGCGCTAAAAAATGTTCAAGAGAACCAAACTTGGAAAGTATACGATACTAAGGTTAGGAAATTGCGCGATAAGCTTGCTTCGAGAATAATTAATGAAATTCCTGGCAGTTCCTTAAATACTGATATTTCAAGTGACAAATCGTTGCCAAATATTCTTAATGTTTCGTTTGCTGCGGCGGAAGGAGAATCTATACAGCTATACTTAGATGCCGAAGGTGTTATCGTGTCAACTGGTTCGGCTTGTGCCGCGGGTGATACAAAACCATCGCATGTTTTAATGGCAAAAACTGGCGATGCGGAAGTTGCTCATTCTTCGATTAGATTTTCATTCGGATTAGACAATACAATGGACGATGTGGATAGAGTAATGGAAGTTCTCCCTGGTATTGTTAAGAGATTGCAGGGAATTAGCACTATTGCTTAGCTTTTTCATAATTATCGATGGCTTTTTTTAGTGCATCGTGGCCTAAAACAGAACAGTGAAATTTGTGTTTTGGCAATTTACCGAGATAATTATCAATGTCTTTAGCGGTGATATTATAGGCTTCTTTTAGTGTTTTGCCTTTTGCGATTTCGGAAAGCGCAGATGTAGAGGCGATGGCAGAGGCGCAACCGTAAGTTTTCCAACGGATATCTTTGATACGGCCATTTTCGACCTTGATATACATTTTCATTTGGTCGCCGCAGATTGGATTGCCGACTGTGCCGACTGCGTCGTATTTAAACTGCGATTCGTCGCCCATTAAGAAATTTCTTGGATTCAAAAAATGATCTTTAACTATTTCGGTGTAAACCCAATCTTGGCCTTCTTTTTGCATGGTTTTATTATACTCTGATTTAGATTGGCGGGCAAGAAAACGCTTAAAAAGTGATATAATAATAGATATGAAGATTGCAATTTTGGGAGCCGGTGCATATGGAACGGCGCTTGGCGATATACTTACTAAGCGGGGCAATAATGTATTTTATTATGATCCGGCAAAAAACTACAATGATTTTGATTTTGCCATAAAAGATGCTAATTATATTATTATTGCTTTGCCGTCAGATGCGATTGGTATCGTTTCGTGCCTGCCAGAAGAAACGCCTATTATATTAGCATCAAAAGGATTTCTTGATGATAGTTTATTTAAAACATTTCAGGATTTTATGGTGTTGTCTGGTCCGGGATTTGCAGCAGAGATTAAGGCCAATAAACGTACAGCTTTAACTATCACGGATGAACGTATACGCGAATTGTTTGGCGATGATCATTTTGACTATGATACAACCGATGATATTAAAGGTGTTCTGATGTGCGGTTCACTAAAGAATGTTTATGCGATTCTTGCTGGATATTATAACCTGAAGGTTGGCACAAATGAGCACGACTCGTTTATTAAAGAAGCATTGGACGAAATGCAAGCAATTCTATTTGCTAATGGTGCTAACCCAAATACTGTGAAACTCTATTGTGGCGAAGCTGATTTAAAGCTAACTTGCGATGATCCTTCTCGCAATTACCAGTTTGGACAGCGTCTTAGGCTTGATCATAATGCTAAACCAAGCGAAACTGTTGAAGGGTTTACTGTCTTACTTCATATTATAAGTGGCGAGATTATTGTGCCAAAAAATTTAAAACATTTAAATAAAATTATGGAGATAATATGGGGTTAAATGCCAATCAGAAAAAAGCGGTTGAATATTTAGATGGGCCTCTTTTAGTGCTTGCAGGGCCAGGTACGGGTAAAACTCAGCTCCTTTCGCATAAAGTTGCCTATATTCTTAAAAATACTGATGCAAACCCGGAAAATATTTTATGTTTAACATTTACTGATGTAGGCGCAAGAAATATGCGCGATAGATTGACATCCATTATCGGTAAAGACGCTCTGAAAGTCAATATTGGCACTTATCATGTATTTGGTCATGAAGTTTTGGCGCAATATAGAAATTATTCTGAGAACTTTGATAGAAAAATTGAAATGCCGATTGATGATGTGACACAATTTATGATTGTTAAGACGCTGCAAAGCCAACTTCCTTCAAGTGATATCTTGCGCGGTGATAGTGTGAAAAATATTGCAGAAGTTATCACTTCTGCCAAATCTGCGCGACTTTCTGCAGATGATTTAATCAAAATTACCAAACAAAACGTTGACGATTCTGCTGTTTTATCTGAAGCTATCTCTCCATTTTTAAAGCAAGTTGTGCCTCGAAAATTTGAAGCTTCGCTTAATAATGCGTATCTTCCGATTTTTGAATTACTTAAGTCGCACAATAACGATAAGCCTATTTTAAAAAATGTCGAGAGAAATATTGGAGACCTTTCTCGTTCACTTAAAGACGCAATCTGTCAAGCCGAGTTGGCCCAGAGTATTGCTCCGCTTACCACATGGCGCAATCATTATTTTGAAAAAAATAGTGCTGGTGATTATAGAATGAGAGATACGATTGCCAATAAGAAGCTTCATTCGGTTGCTAAAATTATGGAGCGGTACGAAGCGTACCTCCATGAAAACGGTTTGTTTGACTTTAATGACATGATTGAGGAAGCAGTTAAGGTCCTCGAGAATGATGAAGGATTTAGATTGACTTTATCTGAACGTTACCAATATATTATGCTTGATGAATTCCAAGATACCAATCCTTCCCAATTCGCAATCGTAAAGGCGATAACTGATTATGAGCGTCCGATGATTATGGCAGTTGGTGATGATGACCAGGCAATTTATGAGTTTCAGGGAGCACTTTCTTCTAATTTGCGTGATTTTCAGGAACACTATTCTTCAGAAGTGATTCCGCTCGTAGAGAATTATCGCTCGACACAGGAAATTTTGGATTTTTCACGCGAGATAATCAACCAAGCTCCGGATCGTTTTGCGGACAAAGAATTAATTGCGCACTTAGATTCTCCGGAACATTCTCAAATTTATCGTTACGAATTTGCCTCTTCTGATTCCGAGTATGGTTTTATTGCAAATGAGATCAATGCTTTAATAAAAAAAGGTGTTAGACAAAGCGAAATCGCGATTATCTCTTATAAATCAAAGTATTTTGAGCCACTTTTACCTTATTTAAAGTCGCATAAAGATATCAGAATCGCATATGAAAAACGCGATAATCTGCTCGAAGATAAGCGAATGTCTGAAATATTTCAGATTGCAAGGTATGTTTTAGATATCGCAAACGGGAAAAAATCTTCTGTTTCCTTGATGGAACTATTGTCATATGAGTTTTTTGAGCTTTCTTCCATTGATATTTTAAAGTTAATCAATGGTGCCAAATACGATCATAAGGATGCATTTGATTACATAATTGAAAACGGTAGTGACGATATGAAAAAGATTGTAACATTCTTTGCCGACTTATCTATGAAATCATTCACTGAGCCTCTTGATGTGATGCTTGATTATATTATAGGCACTTCTCCTTTAAATGATTATCGCTCGCCATTTTTGTCGTATTATACCGAAAAAGCGCCTATCTATTTGGCACAATATCCTTCTGAAGAGCGAAACTTTTCTGATGCAAGAGCCTATTCTGCGTTCATGCTTTATGAAAATATTGCTTCGCTTCGCAGTAAGATTACTAAGCATTTTGGCAATAAAGTACTTAAAATCAGTGATTTGATTAAGATGATTGATGATTTTAATGAAGCGAATATGGCCATTAATACTACAAGTCCATATAAAGATGCAGAAGATGCGGTTCAGGTTCTTACCGCGCATAAAGCTAAAGGGCTCGAATTTGAATATGTTTTTATGATTTCTGCCGACAATTCTGCTTGGGGTGGAAGTGGCGGAAATAATAATTTATTGGTTCTTCCAAAAAATTTGACTTTTATTAGACATACTGGTATGACTGATGGGGAAAGGCTCCGCATTATTTATGTTACTCTGACTCGGGCAAAGCATACAATTTATATTACTAATTCGCTTAAAAGTTTCGATGATAAATCTCCTGAACGGCTTGCTTACCTTGATGAGCGCATTGAAAAAACTGATGAAGGTGAGGTATTAGTATCGCCTTTCTTGCCTACGAAACGAGTTATACAACTGTATAATAGCGACAACGCCTTACAACGTGAGTTAAATCTTAGAAATTGGATTATACCTTATTATACTGAATCGCCAGACATGCGTGCTTTCTACAAAAATAAAATGAGTAGCTTCAGGGTTTCTCCTTCTGCGCTCAACACGTTTGTTGATATTATCTATAGTGGCCCACAGACTTTCTTTGAAGGATATGTGCTTGGCGCCCCTTCGGATCACGATTCTACATCGTTGGTTTTTGGCAATGTGCTCCATGCTACATTGGAGTATATAACGAATTCTAAATGTACCGATGAAGAAGCATTTGAGTTTCTTAATGAAACACTCAATAATTATGAAACGTCGGATAATAATCGTGAAATTGTACGTGACAGGCTTGAACGTTCGCTTAGGGCATCCCTTGATTCTTTTTCGGATATTATCAGAAATGGTTTTGCTGAGGTTAATTTCTATAGTGAAAATGTGATAGCTGATGGTATACCTATCACTGGTAAAATCGATCACATAGTTATTGATGAAGACAATAAAACTATCGAAGTTTACGATTATAAAACATCGGCTTATTCTTCTGGCGCTTGGGGTAAAAACCCATCCACTTTTTCTTACATGTTACAGCTCATTTTCTATAAAAAATTATTAAACAATTCTAATAAATACCGTAATTATAAAGTGAGTAGAGGTCATATTCTTTATGTTGGTGCTGATAAGTTTGACGATGTTTATGATAAAGTATATGAATATAATGATGACGATAATGCTTTATTTAATAAACTTTTAAAAGCATTTTATTATCAAGCAACTTCACTTGATTTCTTAGACGATGATGAACTGTTTATTGCTCCTGACAAAAACAATAATATGAAAAAAGTGAATGAATTTATCGAGCTCCTGCTTGCAAAAACTCCGAATATGTAATATATTGCAATTATTCGCGTATTAAATTGCGTGAAAATGTACATTGAAAGGAGTGATTACTTTGACTTGGAGTTGTCCTTATTGTGGACGTCCGTTTATTACGCAAGCTCAAAGAGATTTACATATGATGACATGCACCGCTACGCGGTATCATAATTTCTCTTTGCGTAATCGACGCCAATTCAAACTCTTTATCAAGGTAAAATAAGCCCCCAGCGCGGCAAGGATTAATTACTCCTTGCCATTTTTTTATATCTGTGGTAAAATAATAGGAATTATGGCAAAGAAGAATAATACAAAGCGTAAGCTTGTTGGCCTCGTTTCGGAAGAAAGTGGCGTACGTGCTTACTACACTAAGAAGAATACGATGAATACTCCTGATAAGCTTTCGCTTAAGAAGTATGATCCTGTTCTTCGTAAACACGTTGTCTTTACTGAAACTAAGAAAAACCTTGGCCGTAATGAGGTTAAAGAGAAGAAACGCTAAATAAATTACCCCCGAAAGGGGGTATTTTTTATATATTATATATAATCGGTTTTAATAACTGCTTAATCTGTATTCTATGTCGCGAATAACGTTCATGTAATACATGAAGGCTTCATATGGCGAAGCGTAGGCGGAGAAATATGCGTGAACGTCGCCATCGTTCCAATATTTAGTACACATAGCATAAGGATGGTCGGAAGTGGTCATGTGGCGCCAATCGGAGATTAGTTTGCCATCTTTTGTGGCTAATATTTGATCGCGCATCCCGTAAATAGCGTCCATAGCAGACCATTGCATATGATTCGACAACCACGCAGAAAGATCACGTTCGGTGTCTGCCCAAGTAATAGTTTCTGGCATCGAAATCTCGCCTTCTGGTTCTTCTAAATCGCAGGCTTCAGATACTGTTACAAATTTGTTTTCATATTCTGATAGCCAGGATGGGATTAAGGTATTCATAAAATCAAAGATACCGGTGTCTTTCCATTGATGTTCGCCGAATGTTTCAAAATCCATAAATAAATTAATTAGATTACCGCGAAGGCAGTCGTTATCTACCCATTGTTGGTATTTAGGCACAGTAAGTGGCCATTCACTCCAAGCACGGTTTGAAAATCTGAATGCGATATCATCTGACAGGCGATAGTTTTTTAATAATAAGCGTATTTTATTGCAGCCAACTGGCTTGTATACGTGATTTGGACTACGCCAGCCGAGAACTTTATCCCAGCCTTCAGCTAAAATGCCTTTGTAACCGGCTTCATCGGCCCAGTGAGCGAGTGAATCGTTGTAGGCAAATTCGGTATTTCTAAATACTTTTGGTTTAACGCCAAAGAGTTTCTCGATAGTTTCGGAATGCATCTTCACCTGATCGTTGAATTCATCCATGTTATAGAAGAAAGCGAGAGAATGATAGTATGTCTCTCCTACAATCTCGGCTTGGCCCATTTTAACCATTTCGCGAATTTTATCAATTAATTCTGGACCCCACATCTGGGCTTGCTCGAGCCATGTGCCAGTGATACTAAATGACACTTTAAATTCTTTGTGTCTTTTCATGTTTTCGAGCAATAAATCTAACATCGGATAGTAGCTTTTTTCGGCTACTTTTCTAAAAATGCGTTCGTTGCTTTGGCGGCCTTCGTATTTATCATAAAAATAATTAGAATCATTCCCGACATCAAAAATGGAGTATTCGCGATAGCGAACCGGTTGGTGAATGTGTAGATATAAACAAATCGCGCGCACCTTTAATGCCTCTTATGTTTTATTATATTATTATAAACCTGCATGCATTTTTTCGCAACTTGATTCCATGAAATGCGATTATACTCGTTTTTAACATTTTCCGTTAATGATTGGTAGAGTGCGGGATTCTCCGCAATGGATAATATCTCGTTTGCGAGTTTATGTTCGTCCCAGAAATCGTATGTTAATGCGGACCAGATGATTTCTGAAACACCTGATTGTTTAGTGAGAATTAATGCATCACCATGATGTGCCGCCTCGAGGGCAGTTAATCCAAATGGTTCTGAGATTGAGCTCATTACAAATACATCTGATACTGAATATATGTCACGCAATTTTTTGCCACGAATAAATCCGGTAAAGATAACATTTCTTGAAATACCGAGACGCGCTGCAAGTTCAATTAATTCATTTTTCTCTTCGCCATCACCAGCAAAAACAAATAATAATTTTGGATTTTTGGACAGAGCGAGCGCGGCGGCATGCATGAGATTATGTAGACCTTTCTGAACGGTAAAGCGGCCGACGGTAGATACAATAGTATAGCCGTTTTGCTTTTGGGTAAGTAAGTATGAATAGATTTGATCTTTAAAATAGTATTCTTCTGATTCGTAGTTTTCGTCGAGGGAATTATAAATAACATTTATTTTGTTTAGTGGAATATGATATTTTTCATGAATAATTCGTTTTGTGGCTTCCGACACGGCAATTATTTTATCGGCCATCATTAGACCTTCGTATTCGATTTCATGTATTAATGGATTACCGCTGTGCATTCCAGCACGATCAAATTCGGTGGCGTGGACGTGGGCTACAAGAGGAATGCCATAATTCTTTTTAGCAAGAATGCCTGCTTCGTATGTAAGCCAATCGTGAGCATGCACGAGATCTGGTTTATATTCCATTAAGTAATGGTCGACAAATTCACAATAGCTTTTTTGAACATCACGAATCGAAACAAGTTTATTTGATTTGTCTGGAATGATTTTTTCAATAATATTTAATGATTCGTATGCACCGCCGCCATATCGATATATAGGGTCGAGATGCGTAGCGGATAGGACGTTCATAAACTTAATGTCTTCATGCTCGGCCTCATATGGAACCACAAAATCAATTTCGGCGCCTTGGCGCGACAAAGCACGTGCCATGTTTAAACAAGCTACGCCTAAACCTCCGCTGTTATGTGGCGGTAATTCCCAACCAAGCATTAGTATTTTCACATTTATTATTTTAGCACAATTATTTTTTTTGTGCACGTTTTTGTGATAGAATGAGCATTTATCTTATTTTGGTACGTGGCTAATGATATAGAGGTGTAGCTCAGTTGGTAGAGCAGCGGTCTCCAAAACCGCGTGTCGTGGGTTCAAGTCCTGCCGCCCCTGCCATTTTTTCCATGCTTTATAGTCGAAGTTCTTATATATTATGACGTTTTAACGCAACGAATTGGCAAACCTTCCTTCATTCTATCTGCTACAATACTGGTTCTTATACTATCAAAGCCCAATCCTCTTGTCTGAGTGCTTGAATAAACAGTGCTCGTTCGAATGAAACCACCACCACCTATACTTGCTGCTACGCAGCCAGGATTCCATCTAAGCCAGCCCGAATAAACACCGTAAAAAGGACTACTTAGTATGGTAGAAGCATTATATGCATTTATGATTAATGTTGCTTCAGCCTCAGTAGGCAATCTCCAGCCTTTAGGACAAATATCGTACGTCGCTTGCCCTGATTTTGGATTAGTCCCGGCAGTTGTTACTTTCCATGAGTAATAGCCATAACAACCACCATCATAGCCATGCGATGAATCGCACGTAGTGTTGCTTGAGGCGTAATAGTCTTCATTGTCATCAGAAGAGAACTGGTTAGCACTAACAGTTGGGTCAATCATAGCTGGCATAGTATAACCAGAAGATGGCACATTTGATGTTGCCGATGTTAGAGAAAATGACGACGATTTACCAAGGTATAAGTTTGTTGTCATCCAACAAACGGAACCAATTTTAGCAGTGGAGTATGCTCTTACTGTACCATCACGATTATCATACATAGTGGAGCCACAGTTAGACATCGTAGCATTCCACATATATAGTCTGGTATCTTTAGCATTAAGCGTTAACGTTCCAGCACCACTCACAGTCATGGTAGTAGAAGCAGTAGAAGTAGATGCTACAGTGACACTACCAGATCTGGCCCAGCTACTAAATCCATAGTTAGTACCATAATTGCCACTAATGCTATAAGAACCGCAGTTAAGCGATACGGAAGATGCTGTATAGTTAGTGCCAGCTATTTTAATACTACTAACTCCCGTGCCCCTACTTAATGTTACGGTTTGTTTAACACTCGTTGCAGCACTCGTAGCGGTAACAGTAGCATTGCCTTTACCCATAGTAAATGTAACAGATGCACCAGAAGTAGAACTAAAGGTACCAGTAGTGCCACTCTGAGTCCAAGTAGGAGTACCATATGTAGTACAAGTTACATTAGTAGCTTTAGTCACACTAACAGTAGATGCTTGTCCCCAACGTTTGGTACCACCACCAGAAGCGGAGCTGGTGTTAGTTCCTGCAG
>JAEEGL013261406.1_pt1 | contig 14132 bp, 9 predicted proteins | sample 9134231 | NCBI WGS metagenome assembly JAEEGL01 (sample SAMN16246548, study PRJNA631951) | gut metagenome | biome: gut microbiome; feature: rumen; material: fiber-attached | host: Bos | place: Iran: Karaj | collected 2018-10 | reverse complement strand
GTTCTCGCCAATATCCAGAAAGACATGGACGGACTCCGCGATGGAGGCGCCAAGTGCGTTCTCCGCTTCTGCTACAAACAGAATGAATCCGAGTCAAACAAACCCTGGGATCCTGAGGAGAAATGGGTGATGCGTCACATAGAGCAGGTAAAACCCATCCTCCAGGCCAACGAAGACGTTATAATGGTGTTCCAGGCCGGTTACGTGGGCGTCTGGGGAGAGTGGTATTACACGGACCATTTTGGGATGAATCCCGCCTCTTATGAAGACTATCAGCCCCGCCGCCGCGTGCTTGAGGCCATGCTGGACGCCCTCCCCCAGTCCCGTCAGGTTGCAGTCCGAACCCCGGACTTCAAGATGAAGATGTACGGCATCAGCTACAAGGATACCCTCACCGCAGCAACGGGTCACAGCGGCTCCGTCCTTTCCCGCATAGGCGGGTTCAACGACTGCTTCATGTCATCGGCCGATGACTGGGGCACCTACGCCGCTTCCACGTCCCGCACTTTCTGGAAAGGAGATACGCGTTACACGTTCATGGGCGGGGAAACCTGCGCCGTACAGCAGGACACCGACGGCACAGATTTCTGCAACTGCACAGCTTCCATCAAGAATATGGAAGACTATCACTGGACATACCTTAATATAAGTTATAATACCAAGGTCCTCAGCAAATGGAAGACCGGAGGCTGCTACGATGAAGTGAAGCGCCGCCTGGGCTACCGCATAGTCATGGAAAAACTGCTCCATACTCCGGAGCCCGCCGCAGGAGAGCCCTTCCGCCTGGTTCTATATCTCCGCAACGACGGCTTCTCCGCCTTCCAGAACCCCCGCGACGCCAAACTGGTATGGGTGGCCGATGACGGAAAAAAGACCGTCATGGACCTGGGCAGCGATCCCCGTACATGGCATCCCGGAACCCACAGGATAGAAACCACCTTCAATCTGCCTTCTGCAAAGGGCACCCTGTACCTGCACCTGGCAGACCCTCTTCTCCCGGACCGCGTGGAATATAGCGCAGCCCTTGCCAATAACAACGTCTGGGACAAGCAGACCGGCTACAATAAACTATTAGTTTTATAACCTATTCAGATCTAACCATGAAAAAGAACATTATCCGTTTTGCGGTTCTGCTGATGGCAGGTTCCATGCTTGCCATAGCATGTAATGACAATGACAAGCCCAGCAAGCCCAAAGACAATACCGAAAAGGATAACGGCGAATCCGCCAATCCGGTGGAGATCGTACTGGACGGCTCCTTCGCCGACTGGGATGCCATCACGGAGAAGGTTGCCGCTGACAATGAGTACGTAGACATGGCCAAGAGCAACTCCAAGGACGATCCCATCCAGGTAATCAAAATCACCAACGACAAGGAGAAGGTGTATTTCTACATCGAGTTCCAGGCCGATCTTCTCCCCCAGAACGAAGCCTGCGGCACCTGGGGCAGCTCCTACACGGAAGACGCCCTTGACGTGGATTACGGTGATGACGATGAAACCTTCCGTGAGGTCATGCACCTGTTCATAGACCCGGACGGCTCCGGCAAAACCGGCTTCTATACATTCGAGAGCGAGGACGGCGGCCCCGCCATCCCTGAACTCGGCTGCGAGATGTGCGCTCAGTTCTTCATGTACTTCAAGCCTTCCACGGGTCTTGTCAGCGTAGCCTTCGAGCAGACCCTCATAGGTCCCACCAAGGTTGGAGCAGTTGGTGACAACGACCAGGTAGACGCAGCCGGCTACACCGGAGACTTCGACTACAACGGCACCATCTGCCAGGACGATTGGCCGGATTCCGGCGCGGAGGCCGCATTCCCTCTCTGGGGATGGCAGAATTTCGACGATTCCGGCGCGGGAGACAACGACTGCCCCAGGCCCTACAACTGGAAACCCGCCAAGGTGGAAGCCAGCGGCATCGCCAAAGTTGAATTTGCACTTGAGAAGGATGACATCGTGAACCTGAAGGATTCCGACGAGCAGTTCGCCTGCGGAATTATCTACGACTGGGACGACAGAGATCTCATATATCAGGCAATAGGCCCCCTCAGCATTTTCTATGTCAAGTAAAAGAGTCCTTGCATTATCACTGATACTGCTTATACTGGCCTCCTGCAATGAGCAGGGGGTCAGGTCTTTCTGGAAGACCCACAGCATAGATTACTCGGACATCGACGCCGCGGAACGGCAGTTCGCAGACTTTGCGGAACTTGCCGTGGCCGCCCCTGAAAAAGACGGTCTGGTAGCACTGGACGGCCTGTTTAAGCAGCTCAAGAAGGATGAGGTGGGCTACTATATCTATGCGGACTGGATGGCCGGCGCCTTTTACAACCTGCTCTCCCCTTGCCGCAGCCCCCAGCTGTTCACAAGGGCCGTGGAGCACATGGTTAAAGACGGGGTTATGACGGAAGGATCGTACCAGAACTTCCTCCGTCAGAGTGACTGGATCCAATTCAACCAGAAGGGTGCAAAGGCCACGGTACCAGGCGTTTCCATACGGGAAAGAACCCTTGTCCTGGTCCTTGACCTCAGTTGCTCCTCCTGCCGCGAGGCCCTGGAAAAGTTAGGTGGTGACAAGCGGTGGATCGGCCTCCGTCACGTGGCCGTAGGCTGTGGCTACGGTCCTGTTCCCACCGTCCCCGGCTGGGAATACATTACTCCTGAAAACGCGTCCGCAGTATTTGACCCAAGGCTTACCCCTATCTACTTTGTTGTGGGATCGGATGGTCGTGTAGAGGTTCCGTATTCACTTGCACTTTGAAACGTCGGGTTTCGAAACGAAACTAATCGAAACATTATTTCACCATAAAACGCTGCTAATATGAACGTTTTTAGATAACTTTGCATCTTGTAAAAGACGGATAATTCATAAACTTAACTAATATCAATATGAAAAAGATTGCAAAACTCATGTTCGTAGCAGCTGTCGCTGCCTTCACTTTCATTTCCTGCGAGGAGAAAGACAATCCTACTCCTAAAGACAAGGAAAACAAGGAAAACAATGAAGGTGAGAATGGTGGTACTCAGCAGCAGGAAGAAGTCAAGCTGGCCATTGACGGCAAGTTCGACGAGTGGAAAGACATCGCTCCTGTAACAGGCCAGGATGTAATTCTTCTCTCCAAGACCCAGGTAGATGACAATAAGCTCTATTTCTACTTCGAGGCAGATGCTTCTGCTATGGAAACCGACAAAGTTGCCTACGCAAATTATCTTCATCTCTATCTTGAATGCGGCGGTGACGGCGCAGGTACTGTCAGCTACTGGGGCGGCGAAAGCGGCGCAGCATACGATGTGCTCTATGAGATTTGGCTGATGACCAACGGAAACGCTTCCGTCACTCATTGGTATACCGGCGTTAACGGCAAGTCCAAGATCGTGGATGGCATCTACAAGGCTGAAATCTCTATCGATCGTACTGCAAACGAGCTCTTCAGCGGTAAGATTCTCTATTATGGTATCGCCATTACCGACACCTACGTAGATACTTCCGAAGGCTCTGAACTCTGGCTCGGCGGAGACCTCTCTGGTCTTTCCCCTGAACAGGGCGAAGAAATGGCAAAAGTGAAATAATCTATAACTTACCTTGTTATGAAAAAAGTATTCATGGTTCTGGGCTCCTGCCTCATGGCTGCCCTCGTGCTTTTATCCTGCCAGGACAACAACAAGCCTGACAACAAGGATAAGGATAAGAATAAAGAAAACCAGGAGGAAGAGGTTGAGAACAACGCCCTCATCACCATCGACGGTCAGTTCAAGGACTGGGCAGACGCTCCTCAGGTATTTGAATGCTACCTCCCTGACGGTGCAGAAAAGGTAAGCGTACTCGCACTCAAGGTTACCTCTGACGCCGACAAGATCTATATCTACTTTGAGCAGGAACTCGAAGACGGTCAGTCAGTATCCCCCTTCGATTTCTTCCTCAACACAGACGGCAAGGATGAAACCGGCGCCAGCACCTACCTCTGGGAAGATGCAGGCTGGGACTACCTCATCGAGAGTGAAGTCGGCCTTCTTGGCAGTGCTACCACCGTCCGTGACATGGACGATATGGGTATTTACAAGTTCGTCGGCCCGGACGGAGAAGACGGCTGGGCAGCTGAAGACTACCAGATCAAGACCGACGATGCCGGCTTCGCCACCAGCGCAGGCGTAGTGGAGAACGGTATCGCAAAGGTTGAGGTTGCTGTTGAGCGTTCCGTATTTGAAGGTCTCGTCAAGAAGATTACTGTGGGTATACTTCTTTACGAAGGCGACTCCTGGAAAGATAACGGTGTTCTCCCTCAGGGAGACGAAGGCGCCCTTTGCCCCATGATGGCAGTTGAGCTTCAGTAAGCAAACGAAAATACTCGAAACTAAATCCTGGCGGAGCGGATTGCTCCACCAGGATTTTTTATTATTTTTGTACTGCGTAGCGAAACACTAATAAACCATGAAAAAAACGCTGATTATCACAGCCGCAGCACTCCTTCTCTTCTCCTGCAAGGAAAAGGAAGTCCAGCTGCAGTACTACACCACTCCCCACACCTATGACATTGTGAATGTCCAAATGCCTCCTGTGACCAACGAGGTGAAGAACGTCATCATCATGATAGGTGACGGCATGGGCCTGGAGCAGGTAAGCTGTGCATGGGTGCTGAACAAGGGCAAGCTCAACTTAGACAACTTCCCCTACATCGGCCTTTCCCGCACCTATTGCACCAATAAGCTCATCACGGACTCCGGCGCCGGCGGAACCGCCCTGGCCGCAGGCGTAAAAACCGCCTACAGCCATGTGGGTACCGCAAAGGACAGTACGGACTTGGCATCAGTACTGGTAAAGGCGCAGCAGCTTGGCAAGAAAACCGGCGTAGCCGTTACCTGCCATTTTGCCGATGCCACTCCTTGCGACTTCTGCTGCCACAACGAGTACCGCTACAATCAGGAAGACCTCATCGCAGACTATGTGGAATGCGGTGTGGACTATCTTGCCGGAGGCGGCCTGGACTGGTTCACCGTGAACCGCACCGACGGCCGTGACATCACCAAGGAAATGGCCGCTGCAGGCTATACTGTGGCCCTCACGGAAGATGAACTCATGGCTGCGGAACTCCCGGTAATAGGCATACTTGCACCGGACAACCTTCCCGTAGCAATGGAGCGCGGAGACCTTTACCGCCACACCGTCACCCACGGTCTTGACATCCTGTCCAGGGAAAGCGGAGACAAAGGCTTTGTGATGATGCTGGAGGGCTCATGCATAGACGACTGGCTGCACGGCAACGACATAGAGAAAGCTATGGAAGAACTCCTGGACTTTGACCGCTCCATTGGCGACGTCCTTGAGTGGGCGGCCAAAGACGGTCACACCCTGGTGGTTGTAACCGCAGACCACAACACCGGCGCACTCACGCTTCTGGACGGCAATCTGGAAGAGGGCCTCATTGGAGTAAACTTTGCCAACGAAAGCCACAATGGCATAGCCGTTCCCGTATATGCCTGGGGCCCGGGAAGTGACAAGTTCACCGGAATCAGGGAGAATGATGAGTGGGGACGGATTATTGCTTCATTTGTTAAATAGAGATTCCCGGGACAAGCCCGAGAATGACGATCATTATGAAAGAAAAGAAACATAACTGGTTGCTCTACGCCATTATTACAATGGTAACGTGGGGCGTATGGATGACGTTCTCCGATCCTACTTTGGGAGAACTGTATCTGGGCATTCCCAAGGATTTTTCCTCCGAAATGGTCTATGTGATCTGGGCCGTTTCCATGATTCCCTGCGCACTGTTTGCATTGGCTAATATCAAGTTCAAACTGGACGTAAGGCCCAAGACCGTTGCCCTGAGCATGGGCGTGGGTCTTCTTGGCGCCGGCGGACAGCTGGTCCTTTTCCTGGCCCTCAAGTATGCGCCTTCATACCTTGTTATGCCAATGATTTCCGTAGCGCCTATCGTCACCGTGCTCCTTTCGGCCACCATCCTCAAGGAGAAGGTGTCAAAACTGGGCATTCTGGGTATCGTACTGGCATTCGTGGCAATTATCTGCTTTGCAATCCCCAGTGACACCGAGGGCAGTGCCCACGGCTGGATCTGGATACTGCTTGCAGCCGTCGTATTCATCTGCTGGGGCATCCAGGCCTTTGTGATGAAGCTTGCCAACAACCACACTCCGGATGCGGAGAGCGTCTTTGTATATATGGCAATTGCGGCCGTGGTCCTTATTCCCGTGGCCTTCCTTCTGAAGTCCCCGGCAGAGCTCACCGCATACGGCTGGGCGGTTCCCACCAAGGTTTTCTTCGTCCAGATCCTCAACGCAGTGGGCGCGTTCACTCTGGTATACGCAAACCGCTACGGCAAGGCTATGGTGATAGCCCCCATGGCCGATGCCTGTTCACCGGTTATCTGCTGCCTGCTGTCAATCGTCCTGTTGCTCATCGCACACATGAACGCACTCCCCACCGTATGGCAGGTGTGCGGAATGGTTGCCGCAATTAGCTGCGTCCTTATTTTCTCAAGGGAATAGCCCTACTTGAGGTCCGCCTGGAACTGGATCTTCTGACCGGAGACCAGGTGGTCGCACTCGATTGTAATCTTTGACTCTTCCGAGATTTCGGGAGAGTCTATTTTTATCCAACGGGATTCACCCGGCATGAGATTCTTCAGGGAATACTCCCCCCTCTTTCCACCAACGGCCACATAGGCGTCTCGGTAGATGGGAGCCACTCCAACGTTGGAAATCTTAACTGCTGCGCCGGTGCCGGGCTTTACGCGGAAAGCATCCACCTGGAAGCGGTAACCCATTGACATGCACGCCTCTTTGATGCGGGCATCCGTCTGTTTGCCGGGCTGGTCGTTGCCTATGATGAACGTCATGTGGAACTTGGCCACCTCGTCCTCAAACTTTCGGCCGTACATTCCGGCTTTGTCCAGGCAATGCTTCTGGTCGTAGGATTCATAATAACTGAACTCTCCGCCAAGAGGCGCCCTCTTGTAACGGTCCTTGCCAAAGAAAGACCAACTCTGGTAGTTATAGCCGTCATGGTCCTCACACATGAAGGAATCGTCAAAATTTCCGAAGCCAAGGTTCAGCAGATTTGGATCCTTGTGGAAGGGACCGTACTTGGAGTCCGCGGCGTCTATGGAGATGCACCAGGGGGTGTTTTTGAACCAGCCATCCATGGCAGTAAGGAATTCAGACTGAAAGTCCATGGAGGGGAAGGTCTGGCCCATTACGAACAGGCCGTCGTAGATATGATACTCTGCCCAGAGTCCGAAACCGGTTTCCAGAAAAGCCAGGCGGGGATCGTTGTCGTACTTTTCTGCAAACCTCCTATGGAATTCCATATGAAAACGCTGAAGCTCCTTACAACGCCAGTCTGGGAATTCCGTGTTGCGACCTTCACTCTTCGCCCATTTTACCTCATAATCGTCAAGCTTCTTGATATAGTCAGGAGCGGAACAACTCTTTCCAGGATATGTATACCTGAAACGGACCACCACTTGATGTCCGCGGGACTTGGCTTTGTTCAGGAGATTCTCCATAGGTGTCCAGTCAAACACGTCCTTTTCCTTGCAAACGTCGTTGTATAGCATGTACGCGAACTCCATGGTGACCCAATCCTTGCTTGCAGCACTGGAGTCCGACCATAAGACAATGCCGGTCATTGGCTGTACATCCGTAATCTCCGAGCTCACCTGCATAGAAGAATAGTCCTCAAAATCCGACTCGTCCAGAACGGGGTCCTCCTGATTCTTGGAATTATCCGTACAGGCGCAGGCGGCGAAACAAAACTGTAAAAGGCACAAAATGAAACGTTTCATAACACTTTCGACACAAACTTTAGCAAAAATAACAAATATTTTTGTTATCTTGCATTTCGATTTGTTTCAATACCGCAAATTATCCAACTAACCAACTTTAAATACAATGAAAAAACTGTTTTCCATCATCCTTCTGAGCCTCGTAACGGTGGCCGCCTTTGCTCAGGGCACCGTCACCGGCTCGGTAAAAGACGCCGCCACGGGTGAGCCCCTGATCGGCGTAGGAGTGATTGTCTCCACCGGAGGTGGCGCAGTCACGGACCTGGACGGTGCTTATGCCGTCAAGGCCGGAAAAGACGCCACCATCACCTTCAGCCTCCTGGGCTACTCAGACGTGGTTGAAAAGGTAAACGGCAGGAGTGTCATTGATGTCGTCATGAGCGAAGACACCAATTTCCTGGACGAGGTCGTGGTCATGGGTTACACCTCCCAGAAGAAGAACGAACTCTCCAGCTCCGTAGTTTCACTCCGCAGTGAGGAACTCGTGGACAACTCCACCCCTGACCTTGGTAACATGATCCAAGGTAAGGCCGCCGGCGTTGTGGTTATGAACGCCAGCGGACAGCCCGGTGAAGCAGCCCAAATCCGTATCCGCGGTACCGGTTCAATATCTGCAAGCGCAGATCCCCTTTATGTTGTGGACGGCATCGCCGGCGGCACCTTCAACCCCAACGATGTAGAAACCGTCACCATCCTTAAGGACGCTTCCGCAACCGCTCTGTACGGTGCTTCCGCAGCAGGCGGCGTCATTGTGGTCACCACCAAGCAGGGTAAGGACCGCAGCCGCACGGAAGTGAACTTCAAGGCCAGCGCAGGTATCAAACAGGCTCTTACCGGACGTTTCCACCCCATGGACAGCGAGGAGCTTTATGAGACCCAGCGTATGATAATGGGCAAGTCCCAGTTCAAGAGCCAGCGCCCTGAAAGCCTTCTTGAAAAGGATTTCGACTGGTACGGAAGCATCTTCAAGAAAGCAGTCGTTCAGGACTACTACGCTTCCATCGCCGGCATTTCCGGACGCGTTAACTACTTTGCCAGTTTAGACCATTACGACGAGCAGGGTTCCATGATTGGCACAGCCTATGACCGCAACTCCGCCCGCGTTAACCTCTCCGCACCTATCGGAGAAAAGGTCACGCTGAATACCCGCCTGGGCTATAACCGCAGTCACAGCACTTCCTACACAGACTGGAAGGATATCGCAACCGCATACAACGGAATGCCTTGGGACAACCCGTATGACGAAGATGGCAACCCCATCCCCATCGGCATGCCCGAAGCAGCCGGTAAGGTATGGTATGGAAAAGAGCAGTACAACCCCTTCCACACCCTGCTTTACAACAGCGCCCAGAGCTGGAGCGAAGACATCGTAGCCGATGTCCAGCTGGTCTGGAACATCAACGACAACCTCACTTTCACCAGCAACAACCGCCTGGCTTCCTCCAACTGGAACAGCAAGACTTATCTGGACAGCCGCACCAACATCACCGGTGTCAAGGACATCGGCTCCCTGTCCCAGGGCAGCGGAAGCAGCTGGAGCGTAGGCCTCACGGAACTGCTCAAGTACCACAAGAACGTTGACGCCCACTCCATCAACGGTATCGTGGGATACGAAGTAGGCTGGGGCTTTACCCAGAGCATCGGCGCATCCGGCGGTAATATGCTTACCGGTATGCAGGCCCTCAACAGTGCTATTCCTACAGGAGTTTCCGGTAACGATTACCACTCCGCCGCATGGGCAGTGCTTGCACAGGCACAGTATTCATATCTTGAGAAGTACATAGCCACTGCCTCCATCCGTTACGACCGCACCTACAAGTTCGCCCCCAAGGCCCGCGGTGGTTTCTTCCCCGGCGTATCCGCAGCATGGATCATCAGCAAGGAAGACTTCATGAGCAACATGCCTTGGTTTGATCTCCTCAAGTTACGCGTGGGATACGGTGTAACAGGTAACTCTGACATTTCACCTTTCCTCTATCAGGACGCCTACTCTACCGGCCTAACCTATAACGACAAAGTGGTTGCCGTGGCAGAGAGAATGGCTAACGATTATCTTGGCTGGGAGTCAGCCCACATGGCCAGCCTGGGTCTGGAAGCCCGTATGTATGACCGTGTGAACTTCTCCCTGGACCTTTACAACACGGACAATAAGAACCTTCTGCTTGACGTGCCTCAGGCCCTTTCTTCCGGCTTCTCCAGCTATACCGCCAACATTGGTACCATCAACAATAAGGGTATCGAGCTTGCCGTAGACGATGACATCATCAAGACCAAGGACCTCAGGCTGAACATCGGCCTCAACATTGGTTTCAACCGCAACACCGTCAAGTATCTGCCCAATGGCGCATTCTTCCGCAGCACCGGCACCCCTGCCGTAGAGCAGATAGTTGCCCAGGGCTACGACATTTACACCTGGTACATGCCTGAATGGGCTGGCGTTAATCCGGAAAACGGTGAGCCGCTGTGGTGGTCATACGAAAAGGAAGAGGACGAAGACGGCTTCCCGCTCTACTATGTGCTGGACGACCGTGGAAACCCCACTACCGAAAAGAGCACTGAGGTAACCGCCTGGCCCGTCTATACCGGCAACAGGGAAACCACCAACAATTACAGCAAGGCAGATTACCGTATGGTAGGCTCTGCAACTCCTGCGTTCACCGGCGGTATCACTTCCAACCTTAAATGGAAGAACTGGAGCCTGGGAACCAACTTCCACTTTGTGGTAGGCAACAAGATTTACAACATGGCCCGTAATACAATCGACGCCGATGACGCCTATACGGACTACAATATGATGAGTCTCAAGAACGGACTTGGTTGGGTTCGCTGGGATCCTGAGGACGAAAGCACATGGGAAATCGCTACCCACCCCAATCCAAAGGGAGCTAACAAAAAGTCCAGTAACGGAATATCCACCCGTTACCTTGAAGACGGCAGTTTCCTCCGCATCAAGAACATCACTCTTGCTTACAACATTGACAAGCCCATCCTGTGGGACTATGTGAAAGGTGGCCGTATCTACTTCACGGCAGACAACGTCTATACCTTCACCAAGTTCTCCGGAGCAGACCCTGAGGTACGCCTGGAAGGCACTTCATGGTCACTTGCCGGTCTGTTCAACGACAATTATCCCGTGCCCAGATCCTTCGTCTTCGGTATCGACTTTAAATTCTAATACGCTGAAGCCATGAAAAAGATACTTTCAACGATTATATTCCTTCCCCTTCTCCTTACGGGATGTATCAATCTTGACTTGGTGGAGTCCGATGCCCTGTCCGGTGCAGCTCTCGCCACCAACCCTGCCGCTGCTGTTTACACAACGGATGGCATCTATGCCATGATGAAGGAAATGTCCACTTATCAGAATAGCCAGAACAACTCCTTCGTCCGTCAGTATTTCCTGCTGAATGAGCTGAAAGCGGACAATATCTGCTACTCCAACACCAGTACGGACCCGTTCTGGAAAGCGGCCCAGTATATTGACGCTGCCAACGACGCCAATAACTCCTTCATGTGGTTCATCTGCTATAAGATGATTTACGCTGCTAACTCAAATATCAGCGGCCTCACTGAGGACACCCCTCAAAGTAAACAACTTAAGGGAGAGAACTACTTCCTCCGCGCTTTCTTCCACTTCACCCTTTGTACCCTCTTTGCCAAGCCTTATAGCTTTGACGACGGCGCCAGCCCCGGTGTGGTTATGCGCATAGGAACCGACTATTCGGAAACCAAGCGTTCCACGGTGGCAGAGTGCTATCAATACATAGAGGACGACCTCAAGGAAGCCATCCGCCTTATGGATCCGGCAAACAGGAGGAACAAAGGAGACAACGGTTATGCCAGCAAAGAAGCTGCACACGCCCTCCTTGGCCGTCTCTATTTATATAAAGGTGATTGGGATGCTTGCATAGAGCAGTGTTCCGCCATCCTTGGGGACAATCCCGGCAGCCATCTGGAAAACGAATTAACCACCCTTTATTCTACAGCTCCCTCTAACAAGGAGGTTATCTGGTGCGTTGATATCACCGACAACGACATTGCAAGAATGCCGCCCAAGGGCAACCTGGCCAGTATGTATGACTCCCCCGACGGCACCCAGAACACTGGTTGGGGCGAGCTCTACGTAGCCGACCCTCTCCAGGACCTGTTCGAGCGCTTCCCCGGCAAAGACAAACGTTATACGGACATCATCCGCCTGCACGCTTCCAAACCCGGCCTGCTTATTTACTGGGCAGAGTTGGAAGACGGCGCCCTCAAGCCTGTCATTGCCTATCCTAACATCACTTTCGTCCGCGCAAAAGATGAAGGAGGTAACGATGCGGTTGACAAGAACGGTAAACCCATTTACGAGGTTGGCACAATAACCTCATGCGTAACCGATAATGGAGACGGCACCTATTCTTTCCCTTATAATGGAAAGACCCTCAAGGCCATCCCGGACAACACGGCCAGCAAGTATTGCAACGATTTCCCTGGTTATATCCTCAACGACGGCAAGAATACGCGCTGCTATGTGCGCCGCGTAATTCCCGCCACTGCAGGCGTCACCCTGGATAAGGATGACAACCCCATTGCCATCTGGGACGGTAGCGGCGGCAGCATCCGTGGTGCCGGCGGTCAGTTCCTCTGCTGGTTCAGCGAAAAGTTCAGTCACGACACCAGACTCACTTATCCTATCTCTTCCTCGTTCATTATGCTACGCTATGCCGAAGTTATACTTAACCGCGCAGAAGCTTATGCTCATAAGGGAGAAACTGAGAAAGCCCTGGCAGATGTAAATGCAATCCGCACCCGTGCCGGCCTCACCGGAACCGCCCAGATGAGTGCAGCCAACCTTGCGGGACGTGGTTATCCCACCGCCCTGGAGGCAGTCCTGGACGAGCGTCGTATGGAATTCTACTACGAAGGTCTCCGTCTTCACGATCTCCTGCGTAACAAGATAGATATTGACCGCAACTATCCCAGCTTTGCCAAGGCTGAGGTAATTCCCTATACCTATCCTTACATTCAGTATCAGATCCCTATGGACGAAACCAACGTCAGCGGTATTCCCGCCAACGAAAGGTAATTACCTAGTCTCACACACTTGTAAAAAAGACTCTTCCGTGCTTTCGGGAGAGTCTTTTTTTACATTCTTTGCAATAATTACAATTTTTTTTACTATCTTGCGGCTTGTAGGTGTAACACAATACTGAAAAGTATAATTTAAAACATGAAAAGAATACTTATTCTATCCGTCATCGCTGCGATGACGTTTTCTGCCTGTGCGACCAAAACCAGCAGCAGTTTTCAACCTCTTCCGGACAACATAGAGGACAACTTTAACCGCACTGGCGTCAATACCAATCCATACGAATACTTCCACGTTCCGGAGACTCCCATTCCCTCCGGTTACAGGCCATTCTACATAAGCCATTACGGCCGTCACGGCTCCCGCAGCAACTGGGAAGGCCGCACCTACGGGCGCATACTGGACAAGTACACCAGAGCCCACGAAGCCGGCATCCTTACGGAAGAAGGAGAGAAGGCCTATGAGACCACAAAGGCCGTTATAGAGCTCCACAACCATATGAACGGCCGCCTCACTCTCCGCGGTGCCCGTGAGCACAGGGCAATTGCCCAAAGAATGTACCTAAAGTACAGGAGTGTTTTCCGCAGGGAAGGCGAAAAAGTCCGCGCCGTTTCCAGCGTTGTTCCCCGCTGCCTCATCAGTATGGCTGCATTCACCGGGGAACTCCTTGCCTTGGACAACAGCCTGGACATTAGCTGGGACACCGGCGAGGCCTTTATGAAATACTGCTCCAGCGAAGATCCGGACGACGTGAAGAAGGAAGCCTATGCCGTAATAGGAGAATATGCCCAGAAGCGCCAGATAGACTCCGTATGGTTCGGCACCCGTATCTTCCAGGACATGGACCAGGCCCGCGAGGTGGTTGGCGCAATTGCAGACGCAGCGGAAGAGACTCTTGAAATCGCCGTCATCTGCGCCTCCTTCGACCTTGACGAGCATCTCTTCCAGGACTTCAATCCGGAAGACCTCAACCACTACTGCAAACTGGTATCCCTGAACCTCTTCCTCCGCCAGTGCAACAGCGCCCAGTTCGGCGACAGGCGTATGGCAGTTCCGGAGGTGGAGAATCTTGTTGACGATATCATCGCCAAAGCCGATGAAGCCATTGCCGGCGGCGATGTAAACGTAGACCTCCGCTTCGGCCACGACTATCAGCTCCTTGCCATCTGCTCAAGGATAGGCATCAAGGGAATCGGGGAGCGCCTCACCGCAGAGGAAGCCTACAACAACTGGCCCGGCTGGCTCTACAGCCCCTTCGCC
>JAEEGL012456021.1_pt1 | contig 14132 bp, 11 predicted proteins | sample 9134231 | NCBI WGS metagenome assembly JAEEGL01 (sample SAMN16246548, study PRJNA631951) | gut metagenome | biome: gut microbiome; feature: rumen; material: fiber-attached | host: Bos | place: Iran: Karaj | collected 2018-10 | reverse complement strand
TCAGGTTTAGAATTTATTGATAATTATAATTCTAATAATGTCGATAAAACAAGTTCAGATTCTGGATGGTTACCATTCATATAGAATATATATAATAAGAAAGAAGAATGAAAAATCATTCTTCTTTTTCCTTTTAAAAGATATCAAAATATGATATACTATTTATACTTGGGTGACAATATGAAAAAGATAAATATAATCTTTATTTTAATATTATGTTTGTTGATGCTTACATCTTGTAATAAAAATGCAAGCATGAAGATGATCACACTTGATGATGCTTTCAGCATCACTCCATATATTAACATTTATGGAAGTGAAAAAGATATCAATAAATATCAAAATAAAATCTATACTGATTTATCTAAAATATTAAAAGATTTAGATGACAAATATAATGTAAATAAAGAGAATAGTTTAATAAGTAATATCAATAAAAATGCATATGAAACTGATGTAGAAATTGATGATGAATGTTTAAAGATTATCAATACTGCACTTAGAATATCAAGTGTTGTTTCTGATAAATATGATATTAGTATTTATCCTTTATCAAAACTATGGGATTTTAAGAATAAGTATTACACAAACAATAATTATAATAATCCTCCAAGAGGAGAAGATATTAATGAAATATTATCTTTAATTGATTATCAAAATATTGAAATAAAAGATCACAAAATTAGATTTAAAGTAGAAGGAATGGAAATAGATTTAGGTTCTATTGTGAAAGGATATGCTTGTGATTTAATTGCTGGTGTGATGGATGAAGAATATAATATGTTTTCTTATATTATAAATATCGGTGGAAACATCTATGCTAAAGGGGAAAGAAATAAAAAAACTGGATTTAAAGTTGGTATTCAAACTCCATTCTTTAATGATAGAATTAAAGAATATGATGATAATGATTTAAGAAATGAGGGCTATTATTTAGGTTATATTACATCTAATTTAGAAGGTACTACAGTTGTAACATCTGGTATTTATGAACGTTATATCAAAACTGAGGCTGGTATAATGTATCATCATATCTTAGATAAATATACGGGATATCCAATTGATAATGATATTGAATCTGTAAGTATTGTGATTGATGAAAATAATAAATCAATTGAAGCTGATGGATTGTCAACTGCGCTATTGTGTATGGGTAAGACTGATGCTTTAAATTATGCTAATGAGCATGGCTTAAAAATCGTAATTGCGACTAAAGATAAAGAAGTAATAGTATCAGATAAGTTAAAAGATGAGTTCGTATTTAATGAAATATTAGAGAAAATGGGATACACTTATAATAATAAGTAGGAAATATTTAATTATTAAAAAGTAAGGAATATAAGAAAAATGAAAGAAAATAATATCTTTTTAAAGGAAGAATCTTTATTTATATCAAAGGTAAATAGTTTGTTTAATAATAAAGAATATTTACAAGTAGCTGCTTTAAGACATAAGGTATTTGAAAATATTGACTTATATAAAAAAACAGAAGTTATTTATCAAGTTACATCTTCTCTATTCTTTGGAAGATTCTTTGAAGAAACAATTAGTTTTATTGATGAGCTTAGAAAGAAAGAAGTAGAGAATATGTTATATTCATTTTATTATTTAGCTTCATGTATTGCTCTTGATGATATCAATTTAGCAAAGAGTTATTTAAAAAGATCCAAATTGATGAATGATAATTATATTAGTGAAATAATAAGTGAAGATGGAGCTAATTATTCAAATATTTTAAATGCTGAAAATATTGATGATATTCCATGTTTACTTTTAATCAATTATGTTAATGAATTTGATAAAGAAGGAAAAGATGTAGAAAAAGATTTTAAACAAGAAGATATTAGAGTATATAAATATTTTGAAATGATTGATAATATCTATCTACTTAATTATGATAGTGAAATAGTAGATTATATGATTAATATTGGCAAGTTGCTTTTTCAAAACTAAATACTTGCAAAATGATGAGAATAATAGTATAATAATTAAGATAAAAAAATAAATACTTAAGGAGATATAAAAATGAGTGTAAAATTAGAAAAAATTTCTGGATGTAAAGTTAAATTAAACTTCACATTAAAAGAAGAAGAATTTGATTTAGCCTTAGATAAGGCTTTCCAAAAAGTTATCAAGGATCGTGAAGAACCTGGATTTAGAAAAGGAAAGATGCCAAAGAGCATGTTCATTAAGAAATATGGTGTTGAAGCATTATACAATGAAGCACTAGATTTCGCTATCAATGCTGCTTTTATTGATGCTATTCAATCTAAGAAGCTTGAAGTTGTAAATGAACCTAAGGTTGATATTGATTTTGAAACATTAGGACAAGGTAAGAAATTAAAGTTTTCTATTGAAGTTGAAGTTTATCCAGAAGTAACATTAGGACAATATAAAGAACTTGACATCAAAAAAGAAAGTGTTAAGGTAAATAAGAAAGATGTTGATGAATACATTGAACGTGTATTAAAACAACATGCTGAATTAGTTGTAGTTGAAGATAAGGCTCTTGAATTAGGCAATACTGCTGTATTTGATTTTGATGGTTCAGTTGATGGTGTTCATTTTGAAGGTGGAAAAGCTGAAAACTATTCACTTGAAATCGGTAGTGGTAGATTCATCCCTGGCTTTGAAGATCAAATGGTTGGTATGAAGATTGGTGAAACAAAGAACATCAATGTGAAATTCCCTGAAGATTATCAAGCTGAAAACCTAAAAGGTAAAGATGCTGTATTTGAAGTTAAACTACATGAAATCAAACAAAGACAAATCCCTGAATTAACAGATGAATTTGTGAAAGATGAATTAGAAATTAAAGAAGTTAGTACAGTTAAAGAATATAAAGACTTCGTGAAAGATGTAATCAAGAAAGATAAAGAAGAAGCTGCAGAAAATAAATTCACTGATGATTGTGTAACAAAAGCAGTTGAAAATGCAACTTTAGAAGTTCCAGAAGGAATGGTTGATACAGAAGTTGATCATCAAATCAAAGGAATTGAAAGACAAGCTAAGATGTATGGTATGCCTGTTGATGTACTTCTTAAATATTCTGGTATTGAAAGTTTAGATGTTTACAAAGAAACTATTAGACCAAGTGCTTTAACTGCAGTTAAACAAAGATTAGTTTTAGATGAAATCGCTAAGGCTGAAAAGTTAAAAGTTAACAAGACTGATTACGAAAAAGAAGTTAAAGAAGTTATTAAAGAAACTGGTAAGAGTGAAGAAGAAGTTAGAAAGCTTTACACAATTGAGGCTATCACTCCATATATTCTTACTCAAAAAGCAATCAAGTTAATTAAAGATAACGTTAAAAAAGAAGAGAAAAAAGAAGAAAAATAAAAGTATTATATTTATAGATAGGAGGCATTATGGGAACAGAGAATAATGACAACAACAATGTACAAGTTTGTTCATTCTGTGGTCTACCAGCAAGTGATGGTAGAAGATTAATTCAAGGTAATAATTGTTTTATCTGTGAAACATGTATTGGTGTCTGTTACCATATGCTAGACATCAATGATGATATAGATGAAGATCTTGATGAAATCAAAGATGAAGAAGAAAAAGATGATTTTAAATTAGAATATTCTCCAAAAGAGATATATGATAAATTGAGTGATTATGTAGTTGGACAAGATTATGCTAAAAAAGTATTGAGTGTTGCTGTATATAATCACTATAAAAGAGTTACCAACAATCTATATAAATATAAAGATGTCGATATCGAAAAAAGTAATATTTTAATATTAGGTTCTACTGGTTCTGGTAAAACACTACTTGCTCAAACTTTAGCTAAGATTTTAAATGTTCCATTCGCAATTGCTGATGCAACAAGCCTAACACAAGCAGGCTATGTTGGTGAAGATGTTGAAAATGTGTTATTACGTTTACTTCAAGCTGCTAAATGGGATTTAGAAAAAGCACAAAGAGGAATTATTTATATTGATGAAATTGATAAATTAGGCCGTAAAGGTGATAATGTATCAATTACAAGAGATGTTAGTGGTGAAGGTGTTCAACAAGCATTGTTGAAAATACTTGAAGGCACAGTTGCTAATGTACCACCTGGAGGTGGAAGAAAGCATCCACATCAAGAATTTATTCCATTTGATACAACTAATGTTTTATTTATCTGTGGTGGTTCATTTGAAGGAATCACTGAAATTGTTAGACAAAGATTAGGTAATAAGGTAATTGGTTTTAATGCAGACAGCGAAAGTGCAAATATCACTGATAGCGAAGCATATGTAAAAGTAAATCATGATGATATTCAAAAATTTGGTATCATTCCTGAATTAGTTGGAAGACTACCAGTTATTGCAAGCCTAAGTCCTTTAACAAAAGATGAATTAGTTAGAATATTACAAGAACCTAAAAATGCAATTCTTAAACAATACAAAGCAATGTTTGCGATGGATAAGGTAAATCTAGATTTTACTGATGATGCCGTACTTGAAATTGCGAATATTGCAAGTAAGAAAAATACAGGAGCAAGGGGACTTAGATCAATCATTGAAAATATCATGCTTGAAATAATGTTTAATATTCCTGAACTTCATAATTTAAAGAAGGTTACGATTACTAAAGATGTTGTATTGAAAAAAGAAAATGCTAAAATAGAATACAATGAAGAAAAATCATTTGATGATTTAGATGATAAAAAGACAGCTTAAGACAATTTTAAGTTGTCTTTTCTAAACTAGAGGAGACTAATATGAAATCATATGGAATAAATAGAATATCTAAAGACTTAGTTGAATTTGCCCTTGTATATGATAATTTAGAGTTTAGTGAATTAAACGATCAAGTATTAGATATTATTAATTACAATTCAATTGAAATTGAAGATGAAGATTATTTTAATAATGAATTCTATTGTTCGATAATGGCTAATATGGTACTAGAAGATATTGATGAAATCAATAGAAAAGAAATGAATATCGTTTTAGTCAAATCATTATTAGGTAAAGCAAGAATTATTGAAATAAGTGATGATGAAGTGATGATAATTGTAAGAATCGCAAATGCACTTGAAGATTTAAAGATTAAAATTCCTGCATATAAAGACATAATGAAAGAAAAGTTTATTCCAGATAAAGAGGCATTAAATGCCATTATCAATTATGTTTTAGTAAATAATGGCTTTGTGAAGAAAAGTGATGTCGATGTATATAATCATAATTGTTTGGTGGAAATTGATGTATATGGAAAGAATGTATTAGTTGATGATAGCTTTAGTTTAATAAAAGATAAATATGAATTATTAGGCTCTCTTGAAGGAAAGAAAGTCGGAGATGAAGTTGCTGTTAAAAATGTACTAATGAACAATAGGTTAGAAAAACATAAGATAGCAAGAATCTATGAAATAAAAGAAAAAGAATTAAGTGATGATATTGTGTTAAAATTAAATTATCATAATACTAAAACTGTTGAAGAATTTAAGAAAACATTTGAAAATGATTTTAATAAAGCAAGTCGTTTTAGTTTTAGATTAACATTGATATATGATGAACTAATTCAAAAATCAAATAATTTTAATATCACTAAATATTTATATGATTTTGCAAGTGAAGTAATTAGTTTTGACACAATTGGTAAGTTTTCAAAAGAAAAGAAATATGATTTAATAAAAAGTAGAATAATAGAAGCATTTTTAGAAGAAAAGTATTATAATATAGATGTAGCTAAAAAATATGATATTACATATTTGCATCCACTTTTTAAAAGTGAATATGATATGTTGAAGCTACTTAAAAATATTTTTGATACTGATTTTGAATCATATCTTGAATCAAGAAGAAATGATGCTTTATTATACACATTAATAAAAAAAGGAGTATTTAATCATGATTAATGAAACTGATGTTTTAACAATAACCCTTCCCGCAATGGCTGTTAGAGGTATTATTCCGCTTCCAAATAATGAAATGAAATTAGATGTTGGAAGAGATGATAGTATCTTAGCTATTAAAGAAGCAATCAATACAGCTGATAAGGAAATGGTCTTATTCGTTCAAAAGAAATTTAATCAAGATAAGGTTAATCCAGAAGATTTAAATAAAATGGGATTAATTGTGAGAATATTATCTAATACTAAGCAAGCAAACATTGTGAAATTAGAAGTAAAGGGAATCATCAGATGTGAAGTTGTGGAATTCGTGTCTGTAGTGCCTTTTATGAAGGCTACTGTTATCACAAAGCCTTTTGAATCTACTGACATTAATGCAGAAATAGCGTGTGTTAGAATGCTTGTGAATGAATTAGAAGGAATTGGTCCAAGATTATTCAAAAACAATCCTGCGCTTATTAAGCAAGTTTCTAGTGGAGTTACTGCTGATAAATTATGTGATTTGATTGCATATAACCTACCTTTAGAATTTAATTTGAAACTTAGATATTTAAATAATCCTTCTGTATCTGAACGTCTTGAATATGTTTTAGAAGATATTAGAAGAGAAAAATATTATGAAACAATCGAAAATGAAATTGAAACTAAGGTAAGAGAAAATATCAATGAGAGCCAAAAAGAATATTACCTAAGAGAAAAGATGAAAACTATTCAAGAAGAATTAGGTGATAAAGCAAGAAAAGATTCAGAAATTGATGAATTAAGAAAGAAGATAAAAGAAGCAGGTATGCCTGCTGCTATTGAAGAAAAAGCCTTGAATGAACTGCAAAGATATCAATCATATTCTGTTAATAATGGTGAAGGTGGTATTATTAGAACATACCTTGATTTCATAATTAGCTTACCTTGGAGTAAAGAAGCAAGTGAAGAAAATGATATCAAGAAAGCAAAAGAACAGCTTGATAAAGATCATTATGGCTTAGAAAAGGTCAAAGAGAGAATCTTGGAATATTTAGCTGTTTGTATAATGACTCATCATACACCACAAACTATTTTATGTCTTGTTGGTCCACCAGGTGTTGGTAAAACATCACTTGCGAAATCAATTGCGAAGGCATTAAATAGACCTTTTGTGAAACAAAGCTTAGGTGGTGTTAAGGATGAAAGCGAAATTAGAGGTCACAGAAGAACTTATTTAGGTGCACTACCTGGTAGAATTTTACAACAAATGGTAAAAGCAAAAGTAGTTAATCCTGTATTTTTACTTGATGAGGTTGATAAATTAACAAGTGATTACAGAGGTGATCCTGCTGCTGCATTGCTTGAAGTACTAGACCCTGAACAAAATAAATTCTTCAGTGATAATTATTTAGAAGAATCATATGATTTAAGTAAGGTATTCTTTATCACAACAGCAAATTATCTAGAAGCTATTCCTGCACCACTTCGTGACAGAATGGAAATCGTAGAGCTTTCTAGTTATACTGAATATGAAAAATTTGAAATTGCGAAACGTCATTTAATCGACAAACAATTAGATGCTAATGGACTTGCTAAAGCAGATTTTAGTTTATCAGATGAGGCTTTATGGCGTATTATTAGAGAATACACAATGGAAGCTGGTGTCAGAGAATTAGAACGTTTAATCTCATCTTTAGTTAGAAAAGGTATTAAATTAATCTTAGAAGGTGAGTTAAAGAAGGTTGTAATTGATGAGAATAATATTCCTGAATTCTTAGGAAAACCAAGATTCACTTACACTAAGATTGACGAACTTGACCAAGTTGGTATTGTTAATGGATTGGCATATACTCAATATGGTGGTGACACAATGCCAATTGAATGTACATATTACAAGGGTAGTGGCGAACTTAAATTAACAGGTAAGCTTGGTGATGTAATGAAGGAATCTGCATATAATGCACTTTCATATGTTCATTCACATGCAGCTAAATTAGGAATAAATGAAGAGATGTTTAAAGAAAATGATATTCATATCAATGTTCCTGAAGGTGCTGTACCTAAGGATGGCCCATCTGCTGGTGTAACACTTGCTACAGCAATCGCTTCAGCTCTAACTGGTAAAACTGTTGATCATTTAATTGGTATGACAGGTGAAATTACTTTACGTGGTAGAGTTCTTCCTATTGGTGGTTTAAGAGAAAAGTCAATTGCAGCTCACAGAAGTGGTCTAAAAACAATCATTATTCCAAAAGAAAATGAAAAGGATATTGAAGATATTCCAGCATCAGTAAGAGATGATATGAAGATTATCCCTGTTGCTTGTGTTGATGAAGTATTTAATTTAGCACTTAAGTAGCAAAATATTTGCGTTTAATATAATTTTATATTATAATAAAGATGATAAGGGGAGGAAGAATATGAAATTAAATCAAAAAGTATTTAAACAAGAAAAGGATGCTATCATTACTTATGCTGCTAAAGATTTCAATTTAGAATTAAAAGAATTAAAAGCATTTGAAATTGATGGTGCTAAAGAAAAACACGTTCCTGTTGTTAAATGTGATGGCAATTTAGTTGAAGTTACAGTTGGTGAAGTAGCACACCCTATGCAAGATGTGCATTTCATTGAATGGATTTCTATTGAAACTGATAAGGGATATCAAGTTAAATCTTTAAATCCAGGTGAAGAACCAAAGGCTAAATTCTTATTACTTGAAGGTGAAAAATTATTAAATGTTTATGCTTATTGTAATTTACATGGATTATGGAAAGCATAATAATAAATAAAAGTAATACTTAATTTAAAGTATTACTTTTTTTAAATCCATATGATATAATATAAATGGGTGATAAAATGAAATGTATTTTTTTATATAATCCATTTAGTGGAAAAGGAAATATTATAAAAAAATTAGATTACATAAAAGCACAATTATCAAAGAAATTTGAAATTGTGGATTTTTATGAAACCTCATCCAGAGAAGATATGGCAAGAATTGCACATGAAGCTTGTGCTAATTATGATTATATTATTTTTTCTGGTGGTGATGGAACCTTCAATGATATTTGTAACTGCATATCAAAAGAAGATAATAGACCAATTATTGGTTATATTCCATCTGGTACTGCTAATGATATTGCGAAAAATTTAAAGATATCAAGAAATATTAAAAAAGCATTGAATATTATTATAAATGGTAAGGTCATAAAACATGATGTTGGAATGATTAATGATCGTTATTTCATGTATGTTTGTGGTTGTGGAACATTCACATCTGTTAGTTATAAAACAGACCAAAAATGGAAGAAGCTCTTTAAAACACTTGCTTACGCATTTGATGGAATGAAGGAATTATTATCACCTACCTTAGTAAAAGCTAATATCACAATTGATGATAAAGATGTAATCGATGTTGAAAGTCCGCTTATTTTGATTTTGAATTCTAAATCAATTGGTGGAGTTTCCATGAATAAAAGAGGACATTTAAATGATGGATATTTTGATATTGTTGTATGTAAGAAATATATTTCTAATATCAATGGTATCGCTAATCTAGTAATAATTGGTACTTTTAAAGATAAGGATCATACTAAATATTATGATTTCTATCGTGGTAAAAATATTAAAATAAAAGTAGATGATAATATTGTATGGTGTGTTGATGGTGAAAAAGGACCAAGTGGAAGTGTTGAAATTAAAAACATCAGCAAGCACTTAAGTATTATTGTAGATAGAAAAACGAAATTATTTGAAGAGGAAGAAAATGAGAATCATAGCAGGTAAACATCGAAGTAGAATCTTAAAAACATTAGAAGGTAATAATACCAGACCAATGATGGATAGAATGAAGGAATCTGTATTTAATACAATTGGTCCTTATTTTGATGGAGGTATTTCTTTAGATTTATTTGGTGGTAGTGGTGCCTTATCCCTTGAAGGCTTAAGTAGAGGCATTGAAAAAGCATACATCACTGAAATTTCTAGAGATGCACTAAAGGTAATTAAGGATAATGTGGCATCTTTACATGAAGAAGAAAATATTGTAGTAATGAATTTAGATTACAAGATTGCGCTTAAAAGATTAGAAGGTATTAAATTTGATCTTGTATATTTAGATCCACCTTATAGGATGAATATCAATAATGAATTACTTGATTATTTACTTGAACATGAAATGTTGAATAAGGGTGCATATATTGTTTGTCATTATGTGACTGGTAATATGAAGATGGATGAAAGATTTAAATTAATCAAGAATTATAGTCATGATGAACATGAACTTACAATATATCAAAATTAAAAGCTTATCTTGATAGATAAGCTTTTTTTCTTAGTCAATATTTGTAACAACACCTGAAAATATAATTGTGTCTCCATAAGTTAATACAAAGATATATTCTTTATCAACTACAAATGTTTCATAAACATTTGTGTATTTGCCAGGTCCTGCTGCACCAGCAAGCCCTAACATTGTAATTGCAGCACCTTCAATTCCTTTTTTATTGACATCTAGTTTTGCGACATGTCTAATATTATTACAATATACTTTATTATCAGATAAATTAGAGAAATCACAATTATTAATATCAAATAGATTTTTAATATTAAAATCTTTCATTAAAGTATCTTTTAAATTCAAATCAGCTTCAGCCTTAAATTCTGGGAAGATACATTTAGTGTGGTATGCTTCAAATTTGTCATCATCCTTTGTGATATAATTAGAAGCTGTTGCAACACTCTTTATTACGCTTGCGTTAAATAAATTATTGATATTAACTCCATCATTTGGTTTAATAAAGTGTAAACAAATATTAGAAAGTGTATAAGTATGGAAAGCTGAATATGTTTCGGTAGTCATTGCTTTTCCGGAAGAATAATATCCTTCTAATAAAGATTTATTCGAAATATTTCCATTCAAGTTTTTGAATTTATATTCTTCAGATGCATATTTTAAATCTCTACCCATATCATTCCATATATCTTTTAGATATAAGGTATTCATAAGTAAGAAAAATGTATCTTCAGATATATCAAAATCTTGGTCGATTAAGTTATTTGTTTTTTCTTTCACGAATTGTCTAATGGCTTTATTTGAAGTTTTATTATTGTTGTTGAAATCTGCCTCATATGAATAACAATAATAATCATTTTGTAGATTATCTAAGCCACTATCTTTTAGTTTAATATCATTATCAATCCAAATTGAATTAGTAGATGTGATTTCTGAATATGGTTTTTCTGAACCATCTTTTCTTTCCATTAAGATGTTTGTGAAATAAGCTTTATAATATTCATTGAATGTTTCAAAATCAATATCAAAAGCACTTAATATTTCATCTCGTGTCTCGTTATTTGCTGCACTAACTGCAAGTCCTAACGCAAATTCAATTGAAAGAGGTGAACAAGCGAAATTTTCATTTTCTTTATATTCTTGTTTCAATAGAGATTCACTTAATTTTGAAGAAAAGATCTTCATTTTGTTTTTGAATTCAGCATAATCATCTTTTGTATATTCTGATACATTGGTTCTATAAGATATATCAACAGGTTCTCTCAAACAATTTAATTTAGCAAGTGCGCTTTTATTCGAACAAGCACTTAAAAGTAACATCATGGATATACATATAATTAACAATACTTTTTTAAATTTCATAAATTTCCCCTTATAATAAATAATACATTTTTATTGAATGAATAGTTTTAATTTATTTTAAATTATCAAACATTGTTTTTACTAATTTACCATTGTCTGATGATAATTCCCAAAACATAATTCCGGCTAATTTGTTTTCTTTAATGAATTTACATTTTTCTCTTACAGAATCAACATTATCAAATGATACATATTCATCATCATTATAATAAATTGGTGCTTTAGCATCTTCATCAAAGAAATATTTATAAGTAGATAAGGCACCAGCATCAATATCTTTGAATGGATAGCCCCATCTTGAAGGTTTCGCATCTTTCTTTAAAGGTCTTACCTTTCCATAGAAAGCAGAACCTAAAATCATCTTTTCTTTTGGAAAACCAAATTTGTTGTAAATTTCAACTGTTTCAAGTGCGGAAATATTAGAATATTTTGATGGGTATAGATTTGTGTGATGAGAGAATGATAATGAACGAGATGATCCCATATCATATGTCATTAGATTTAAATAATCTAAAATATTTGCAAGTTTATCTAATTCTAAGTGACTTGCACATTCTCTTGATGCACCAACTGCAAATGTAAGTAATTGTTGTTTAGGAAGTTTATCTAATTCTTTTCTTAATAATTCCATAAACAATGTGAAGTTTTCTTTATCTTCTGGTCTTGCTTTTATACCAGCAGAGTCCATACATGGATATTCCCAATCTAAATCAACTCCGTCTAAATTCTTTTCTTTGATAATTTTAATAATTGAATCAACAAATGTTTTTCTTGATTCAGCTGTTAATACAGCATCACTAAAACCATCAGCACCCCAACCTCCAATAGACAATGCTAGTTTGAATTGTCTATTGTCTAAATTAAGTAAACCATCTAAGCATTCTTCATCTGGGATGTAGCATTTACCATCTTTCACTAAACCAAAAGAAAAATTGACATAGTCGATGCCACTGAAATCAATGCTAGAAAGTTTGTCTACTCTTTTACAGAATAGATAAGCAATTATTTGTTTCATAATAATTCTCTCCTTAAAAAAATTATAACATATTATTCCTTAATTTCAAATAGAAAATAATTTTTTACTTGATTTTTAGAGCACTTAGTTGTATAATAGTTGTAGTTTAATTCTCCCAGTAGCTCAGCTGGATAGAGCAACGGCCTTCTAAGCCGTGTGTCGCAGGTTCGAATCCTGTCTGGGAGGCCATATTGAATAGTCAAAGATGATACAAAAAATGTGTCATCTTTTTTTAATTTGAATATTTAGAAAAAAGCAAAAGTAAAATACCTCAAATATTGGAAATGAAATACATCAAATCTTAGAAGTGAAAATCCTCAAATATTAGAAACAATTTTACTCAAATTCTTGAAATTGCCATTAAAATATGATAAAATATTGTTGAGGTGACTAATCTATGTATAAAAGAAGAGTATCAGATAGTATATTAGATAATAAACTTAAAACTTTTGGTGGTGTTTTAATAGTTGGCCCTAAAGGTTGTGGTAAAACAACTTCTGCAAAGCAGTATTCTAAAAGTGTTGTTGAATTTCAGAATGAAGAGACTAGAGATCAATTAATACAAACTGCAAATACTTATCCATCATTACTATTGATAGGAGATAAACCAAGACTATTTGACGAGTGGCAAGATGCGCCTAAGATTTGGGGTGCAATTAGAAAATCTATAGATGATGAGCAAAAAGTAGGATTGTATATTCTTACTGGTTCAACTTCTACAAACGTGGAAACACCCCATACTGGTACATTAAGGATAAGTACAATGAAGATGTATCCTTTGAGTTTATATGAGACTGAAGAATCAAATGGAACTGTTTCACTATTGGAATTATTTAATAATCCTGATTCATTTGATGGTTGCATATCCAAATTAGATATTCCAGGTTTAATACGTGCAATTTGTAGGGGTGGTTGGCCATCTTGTTTTATTATACCAGATGAAAAAAATAAATATGATGTCGCATATGATTTGGTGTATCAAACATGTCATAAGGATATTTCTAATATTGATAAAGTTAAGAGAAATCCAAAATGGGCAAAAGCTATATTAAAATCATATTCTAGAAACATATGTACACTAACTGATTATAAAACAATATACAATGATGTTAGAATAAGCAATGATATATCAGAAAAAACAATAAGTGAATATATTCAAAAACTTGAACAACTTTATATTATTGAAGACATTGATGCATGGTGTCCTGCGATTAGATCAAAAACAGTAATTAGATCAAATCCTAAGCGAAATCTAATTGATCCTTCAATTGCTGTTGCATCATTAGGTTTATCACCAGAGTATTTTAATACAGATTTAAAGACATTAGGCTTTTTATTTGAATCCTTGTGCATAAGAGATCTAAAGATTTATTCATCAAAAATGGATGGTGTGTTGTCATATTATCATGATAGATATGGATTAGAAGCAGATGGTGTATTACATTTACGTGATGGTCGTTATGCATTATTAGAATTTAAACTAGGATCATTTGAAATAGAAGAAGGTGCTCACCATTTACTAGAAATTGAACGTTTAATTAGAGTATTTAATGAAAAGGAAAAACAAGCTCCTTTAAGATTACCAGATTTAAAAATAGTTATAACTGGTACGCAATATGGCTATAGAAGAGAAGATGGGGTATTTGTTATT
>JAEEGL012193038.1_pt1 | contig 14132 bp, 9 predicted proteins | sample 9134231 | NCBI WGS metagenome assembly JAEEGL01 (sample SAMN16246548, study PRJNA631951) | gut metagenome | biome: gut microbiome; feature: rumen; material: fiber-attached | host: Bos | place: Iran: Karaj | collected 2018-10 | reverse complement strand
TAATCCATCTTGATATAATTCTTTAAATATCCATTGAGTCCATTTATAGTATTTAGGGTCACTAGTAGCAAGTTCTCTATCCCAATCATAAGAAAAACCTAACATTTTAAGTTGTTCTCTAAATGTTTTAATATTTTCTTCAGTAAATACTGCCGGATTATTACCAGTTTTAATAGCATATTGTTCTGCTGGTAATCCAAATGAATCATATCCCATTGGATGAAGAACATTATATCCTTGCATTCTCTTCATACGTGAAACTACATCAGTAGCTGTATAACCTTCAGGATGACCTGCATGAAGTCCTACACCAGATGGATATGGAAACATATCTAAAGCATAAAATTTTGGCTTTGAAAAATCCCAAATATCAGTCTTAAAAGTTTTATTCTTCTCCCAGTATTCTTGCCATTTCTTTTCAATTTCTAAATGATTATACATAAAGTCCCTCCTTATAAATAAAAAAAGATCTAACTCTAAGGACGAATATCGCGGTACCACCTTAGTTCAGAACTTCTGCACTTTAAACTTTAACGGATTACTCCGATTCAATCAAAAAACAAGTTCAATTACTATATTTATCTATTTCCACCAACCATAGATTCTCTATTAAATAATCATAATCTACTACTTTTCCATCAACTTGAATATATGTGTATACTAACACAAACTAATATTTATGTCAATTAATTTTAATATATTTTTAAATTACTAGAATTAACTAACATAGATAAATTATTTAATACTTCATTATATGTACCATAACCACGATCATATAAATAACGTATCATACGATCTTTTTCATTATAATCAACAATACTATCTATTAAACGATTATATTCAAGTTCATATTGACTAACTGTTTCATAATAATTATATACATAAATAGAATAACTATCATCAGTAGTATAAACAACATAATATTTTGGATAAATAGCATCCATATCACGAGCAACAATAACTTTACCAACTTCTGGAGTAACACTAAATCCACCATCATGAATATCATTCATATAGTTATTATTTTGTTTATCAATAAGTAACATAAAAGCAAAAGTAAAAGCAATAACTATAACAAATAAACATAAATACTTAGTAGAATTATCTTTTGGTTTTTCTACTACTTTAGTTACTTCTACTTTCTTTTGACTCTTATTATTTTTTGCAACTACTTTCTTTCCTGTTGCTTTCTTTTTACCCTTTTTTTGTTCCATAAAATCACCTACTCTAAAATAATTATAACATAATTATTCAAGATTACAAGAATAAAATAAAAATCTCTTAATTAATAAGAGATTTTATTCTTAATTATAACCCCAACCACTATATATATTTCTTGCTTCACTATGTCCGATAAAGTAAAGAGCTAAATCTTTTCTACTTGTTCCTGAGTTTAATTTATTTACCCATGTTCCTCGTCCTTCTTTATCAAGTGCTCTACCAAATATTCCATGATATGCATATTCGACATACTCTTCATCGCTATATTTTGCTTTGTTTTTTACACCTGTATCAGCAATAGAAGCAACACTCATTGATACACTTTGTTTTTCATAAACCCAGTTAGTTAAATTGTCCCAGTCATTTGATGCAAGATTTTTATTTGCATCTTTTTCAGCATACAAGAAATAATTATATTCTTGAGCAAATATTAAATACTTACCAATATCATATACCGTATAATCAATAGATGAATACCTATCACCGATTAATTGATATTTAAAAGTAATGTTTTTACCTGGACGTATTGATATACTAGCACAACCATTTGTAATTTCTGCATCTTTTTGTGGATCAATATTAGTCCAATATTTAATTCTTTTATAATCACTTGATAATCCACATATTTGAGTTACCCCACGTTTAGTTTTATCTTTTTGTGGTTCATATGCAGAAGTGTTTCGAAGATTTAGTGTTAACCATGATGTTGAAGATTGTGAAACAGGACTACTACAACTAGTTATATAATCATAATTTTCCATTTTTGATGAAGCATCTTTGGTAATATTCTTCTTACTATTAGTGTTAAGTACACAACTTTCTACTCCACCACTTCCACTTGCACAAACATTACCATATGAAGTTAAAGAAGAACTACTAGTTAAAGAGAACTTAGTTACTCCACTATTAACAAATGTCAAACCTGCTACCGTTAATGATGCATTTTTTGACAATATTGCTTGTTGTCCATAATGTTTCAATATGCCACCAATTATTTCTATTTTTCCACCACTAAATTCAAATCCTGTTGCATAATTATTGGCTCTATCGATTGAATTAACTATAGCAACATCTGAATCAGTTGATTTAATATAACGATAATCATAATTACCTTCATTTCGTTCTGTTACCAAATGTGCGTTAGCTATTGTACCACTGGAATTATCAATTTTAATTGCATAAAGACCTGACGCATCTGTTCCAATACCAATTGCTGTAAAGTTTTTTGCTCCGTTAAATCTAAATGCTATTTTTGGTCCAAAAGTAAATACATTATGTATTGTTTCTCCATTGTTTCCTTCTACTTCTATAACAGCTTCTTGTTGTTGTCTTAGATATTCCTTATAGTTATAATTACTACCATTTGGTTTAACATACAATGTACTATGAGTAATATGACAACTTTTAATTATTCCATCATTTCCTTCAACTCTAATTCCTATATGGAAAAATGCTCCCCATATATGTTCAATATAATGTTCTTTACCATTAATATGTATTCCGTTCCAAACTCCAGGCATACTTATGTTAGTAACATAGATACCGTCACCATTTCCTTCAATCATAAATTTTTCTGATTTAGCAGTTGTACCAGATTTATTTAAATTACTAAAATCATGATTTTCAATAATATCAAGTCCATTGATACCAGAATTAGAACTTAAATTAAACGCAGTTGATATTGTCCTTCCATCTTCCGATAAAGCTGTAACATCAATAACTGTAGATCCTATATCCGTACCAAGTTCTCGTAAAGCTTTACTATTATGTGCCCAAGCTGTTGCACCACGTATTTCTACTCCAGAAGGAACATTTATTGTACCTGTTAGTTTGTATCTTCCATTTGGTATATAAACTATTCCACCTTTTTCTAATCTAGAAATAGCATCTTTTATTTTTTGAGTTATATCAGCATTTTCTGATGCTGAAATCAATACAACTTCCTTTGAACTTGGTTTAGTTTCTTTCTTGGTATTGTATTTTGTTCCAAAATCTTTGTTTAAATTTGGAACATCTTTTTCTGTCTTTTTACCATCCCACAATAAACAGTTTGTTTTATTCTTATTAGCTAATGTTGATGTATCTCTTCCTGTATTTAACATTTTAGTGTTTGTAAAAGAGAATTTTTTATTATCACTTCTTATATATACTTTTCCATAAACCTTTGAATTAGTAACTGATAGTGGACCTTCACCATCATGTTTTATGGCATACTCATTATTTGATTCATTATAACCATATGCTGCAATAGTTGAATTGTATATTGAATATTCTGAATTTTTAGCACCATCAGTATTATGAACTACATTAAATGCAACACCACCAACTGTTTCTAACACAACATTAGTGAAAACAAAATGTCTTGAATTTTTTATATCAATTGGATATATACAATCAACTATTTTGGCATTAAATATCTCACCTTCAGTATTATTAGTAGCAGCGCCATCTGGTTGATTAGAAAGTTTTGTTTTAGTAAAACGAATTCCTGTATGATATCCATCAATATATATATCAGACATAAAACTCCAATCCACTCTTCGTAATTCCATACCAGCAGGTGTTTCTTTATCATTTTTCAAGGTTTTTTTTAGATTAGATAAGTCAATTTTATTTATTTGGATATCTTTCAAAGAAGATATATTTTTACCAGATATCTTTTTTTCATTACTAAATTCATTCCAATAACTTGGACTAAAATTGATATTTATTGCTTTGATTGTATCAAGATTTCCATCATTAACAATTCCTGTCTTTAATGGGGTTCCATATATATTCTCTAAAAAGAATAATGAATTATTACTAGCTATTGATGCAAAATCCATTGCAATGTATGAATTAATAAAATATACATTTTCTAAAGAAATACCATCATTAGAATTATTTGGATAAGCAATTGTTGGTGGATATACTTTTACTTTACCACTTGAATCAACAGATTGATTTGGATAGTAGAATACGATATTTTTTATTGAACTTTGACCGCTAGCAAGAATCGCTGAATTATTTAAAAATGTGTTTCCCTCACCATGTTCAATAAACAAAACAGTTTGATTATTTATTGCCCCAACTATTTCAACATATGGTGGTAATGTAATAGTTCTTGTTAATCGATAAACTCCCTCTGGTACATAGATTACACTACCGCGATTTTTATTTCCACATCTTGTTATAGTGTCTTTGTCTTCAGGATTTATTCTTAAAGTTACGCATTTGGTAGGATTAAATTGAATATCCTTTGTTGCCGCACTAATAGCCTTTTCAAATGCTTCTGTTGAATCATTAACACCAGTTTTATCAGCTCCAAACATAGGATCAGTGACACTATAATTATATACTTCTAAACTTGTACCAAGATCAACTACTCTTAATGTAGCTTCTGAATCAGATGGATAATTGATTTTCTCACTACTTCCACCATTAGATCCACTTAATGGTTCATCGGTAGAATCCCACTTAATCGAAGTATTTGATTTACCTGATTTATGTACATATGTTTTAGTTCCAGATAGAATTATTTTTCTTATCGCAATGTAATCAGCAGTAGTTAGTCCATTTTTACCATCAACATTAGCTCTTTCAAGTCTTTCTCCGGTTAATAATGATTTTTTTAATAAATGTTTGCGTATTAAAGTATAATCACTTAAACTAACTTTTCCATCATTATCTATATCACCAACTAGATAATAAGTAGTATCCCCTAATAATATTTCATTACTTTTATTAATATTTAATACGAAGTATAATCCTGTAAAGAATAATATTACTAATAAAATTGGTAAAAATCTTTCTTTAAAATTCATACATTCACCTACTATAATTAGTATAACATTTAAGATATTGTTATTCAACATTATTACATAAAAAAATCTCTTAGAAACTAAGAGATTTATATTATTGGATTAGATTAGCTACACCAATATTAATACCGGCATTATTTACTATGCTATCTTTACAACTATTATATCCTTCACAAATATTACCAATAACTTGAACTCCACTAGCACCAGTATTAACTGTTAATGCTTTAATACTTGGTGTTCTAAAGACTACACCAGAAACTATCATTGCACTTGCTGATGTTTTAATTGCCGTACTTCCTGAATCATCAATTAATCCACCATAGAAATGTAAATCACTGGTATTTGTTCCATTAAGTTCGAATGAAATAGCATTTCTATTACCCCAGTTCATTGTATTAACAAAATCAATTGTTCCAGAAAATCCTGGCAAAGTTTTAATGTAACGAGAATCAACTCCTCGAAGAACAACATTATTATTACCATCAACTACATCATATGATCTGGATACAATCATTGAATTAATTACTAATCCAGTTGAACCAAGTGAAGCAACTACACCAGTTCCTGATGCATCAGAAGCAATACCAATTGCTTTAAAATCTTTTGCATTTTCAAATGAAAAACCTACATTTGGTCCAAAAGTAAATACATTAAATAATATTTCATTTTGACCAGTTACTATTACTGTTTTATGTTTTCGATATAATGTATCTCTTGGTTTATCTAGTTTAGCATCTAAGGTTGCATAATATAATGAATTCTTCGTAATATGACAATTTCTTATCATACCATTTTTACCATTTAATCTAATACCTTCATTATAGAATCCACCCCAAATATGTTCAACAAAATGATTATCACCATCAATATTAATACCATTGTATGCCCCTGGTAAATTCATATTAATAACATAGATATTAGATCCAGTTCCATTTATTAAGTATGCTGTTTTTTCTTTATCATGTTGAATATTTATAATATCAAAGCCATTTAATCCAGAATTACTATTTAAGATAAAAGCATTTTTACTTAGTGATAAATTAGATGTATCAATAATAGTTGAACCAATACCATTACCTCGATAATCATTAATCATACGACTATGATGTGCCCAAGAAGTAGCTCCACGTATTTCTACTTTAGAAGGAACTGTAATAGTATCACTAATTTGATATATTCCATTTGGTATATAAACTATTCCACCATTCTCTAATCTAGAAATAGCATTTTTAATAGAATTAGTTATATCTTCATTCTTATTAGCTTCAATAGCAATTATTTTAACATTATCTGCTTTTACATCAACTGGTTTAGTAGTAACTTTTTTAGTATAATCACCAATATTATTATTAAATAAATTTAAGTTAACTTTTATTGAACGATTATCATTACCAGTATTAGATAAACTACTTCCAACAATAGACATTTTATCTGCTCGATTAGTTTTACTTACTTTACCTACTATTTTAGAATTAGTAATAGTTAATGCCCCTGGTCCATTATGATATATTGCATAATCTCCAGTTGATGTAATGGTAGATCCATATATTGAGAAATCCCATCCAATACCACTATCAATATTTAATGCTCTTCCACCAATAGATGATAAAGTAGTATTACTAATTACGGTATGTTTTGCATCATTTACTTGTAATGCGTATTTACAATTAGTTAGTTTTGAATCAAATAATTCTCCTTCACTTTTACCACCATATGTTGGATCGCCAGAATTATTTTTATCTAACATAATTCCAATATTATAACCATTTACATTTATCTTAGCTAACATATACCAGTCTACTCTTTTAATAACTATACCGGTTGCATTATTTTTTAAATAATTATCTAGATTACTTAATGAATTAGGTTTAACTAAACTATTATTAAAATTCTTCCAATAATCCGCTTTAAAATTAAGATTATCTATCTTTATAGTATCTAAATTTGCATCATTAATTAAACCTGTTTTAAGTGGTGTACCATAAATATCTCTTAAATAGAAAATAGCTCCATTTAATTCCATAGCAATATATGAATTAATAAAATTAATATTTTCTAAACTCATTCCATCAGTACCACTTACTTCTCTACCATAAAACTCCGTATTTTTCATATTAGCTTTATAATGTATAGTTGCAGGGTATTCTATTGGATTATCAGCATTTTGATTAGGATAATAAAACATAATATTTTTAAGTGATGATGTTGCATAAGCAATAATAGCTTCTTTACTATGTTCAATATTTAATATTGTTTGACCATTTTTAGAGCCAATTAATTCGACATAGAAAGGTAGTTCAATAGTATCAGTTAATCGATATGTTCCACTAGGTATATAAATAATACTACCACACTTGTTATTATCAGATGCTTTTGCACATTTAGCTGCTTCTTTAATAGCATCTTTAAAAGCTTTAGTAGAATCACTTACTCCTCTTGGATCAGCATTATAATCAGAAACTACATCAATATTATAAACTTCAAATGAATCACCATTATCAAGTACTTTTACTTTTACATTAGATTGTATTTCTTTATATATACCTAATATTATTTTTCTAATTACAATATAGTCAGTTGCCGAAATACCTTCTTTACCATCTACATTCGCTCTTTTAAGTCTTTCACCAGTTAGTTTAGTACCTAGTAAATGTTTTCTAATTAAAACATAATCACTTACTCCAACACTACCATTACCATCAACATCACCAAATACATAAGTATCAGCCGTAATTATGTTATCATTAATAACTTTAGTTTCTTTTTTATTCATTTTATAATAAAAAACAGTGCTTGATAAAACAAACATAATCATAACTATAAGAAAAAACTTTTTGTTCATTTATCATCACCTACCTATTCAATATAATTGTATCACGCAATTAATTATTAAACAATAAAAAAAAGCATTATAAAATGCTTTTATCCTCGACTTACAAATCGATCAAAATTATTTATTTCTGAATCATTCAAATCAGTATCAAGTAATTCTTCAAACAACTTCTTTTGTTCTTTAGATAATTTAGCTGGTGTAATAACTTTAAAGATAATATACATATCTCCTGTATTACCAGTAGATGAATTCTTAATACCCTTTCCTTTAATTCTTTGTTTATCTCCAGTTTCTGTACCACTTGGAACAGATAAAGTAATAATTGATGAAAGTGTACGAATATCTTTTTTACAGCCTAGTGCTGCTTCAGCCATATTAATAGGCACTTCAAGGTAAATATCATCACCATCTCTTTTAAAGTAACTATGTTCATCAACACTAAATTCTAGGTATAAATCACCATTTTCTCCACCATTAGGACTAGCTTCTCCCTTACCAGATAATCTTAATCTCATACCATTGTCGATTCCACTAGGTACTTTAACCGTAATAGTTTTACTTTGTTTAACTCTTCCATCACCACGGCATTTGGTACAACGTCTTTTAAATGTATGACCAGTACCTTCACAATCTGGACAAGTTGTCTTAGTCATAAATGCTCCAAATAATGTTTGTTGTTTACTAGTAATTGTTCCACTACCACCACACTTAGAACATGTTTCTTTTTCAAAACCACCTTCTCCATTACATTCTGGACATTTTTCATTAACATCGATTTTTAAATCTTTTTCACATCCAAAAGCTGCTTCTTCAAAAGTAAGTCTTACTCCACGAAGTAAGTCACTTCCTCTAGTTTTTCTAGTACCACGTCCTCTAGAAGAATATCCAAATCCTCCCCCAAACATATTACCTAAGATATCATCTAAGTTAATATCAAAGTCAGAGAAATCAAATCCCCCACCATTAAAGCCACCTTGCATATTATCAAAAGCTGCATGACCAAATTGATCATATTTACTACGTTTATCTTTATCTGATAATACTGCATAAGCTTCTTGTGCTTCTTTAAATTTATTAGGAGCATCTGGATCTTTATTAATATCTGGATGGTATTTCTTAGCTAGTTTTCTAAAAGCACTTTTAATCTCATCATCAGTTGCATTCTTAGAAACACCTAGTACTTCATAATAATCACGCTTTTCCAAACCACTCACTTCCTAACTATTATATATTTCCTCATATTTATCTAATAAATCATCATAGTATTTAATAGCCTTTTCATATACATCAGGTTTAGTTAAATCAACACCTAACTCCTTAAATGCATCTTGTGGCCATACATCACAACCTATAGATAAAAATTTAATATATTTATTTAATAATTCCTTATTTCCATTTAATATTTCACTTGCTACAAATGATGCAACTGCTATACATATTGAATAAGAATATAAATAGAAAAACATAAAATAATGACTACGTCTTGCCCATGCTATATATGAATAATCATCACTAACTACTTCTTTTCCATTTAAATTATCAAGATGTTTTTTATTTAGTTCAATCATATAATCTTTTGTTATTGTTCCACCATCTTCAACGTACTTATAGAACTCTTGTTCCATATGTCCTTCTCGAACAGCACCAAATAAATTAGAATTAATTACATCAAGAATATTAGCTATTCCAGATAATTTTTCTTCTTTACTAGAGCCATTATTCGCTAAATAAGATGATAATAAACATTCATTAGTTAAAGATGCTACTTCAGCTACGATTGATGATGTATCACGATACTGTATTGGATTATTATCTTTAACAAATTGATGATTAACATTATGACCACCTTCATGAATAATCGTTGATACTGAATCTAAATCCGAATTAAAACTCATTAAAATACGAGAATCTTTATCATTAGTAGCAAATGAATAAGCACCACTACATTTACCTTTATATTCAGCATAATCAATATATTTATTATCAAATATTTTCTTAAAATGTTTAAAGTATTCTTCCCCTAATGGCTTAACAGAATTTAAACATAATTCTTGGGCATCTTCCACACTATATTTCTTATTTGATATAGCCAAGTCAAGTCCCAAATCAGATGGATATAATTTATCTAATTTATGAACTTTTTTAAATAATCTTAAATACTTTTGAAAAGATGAATAATTCTTTTCTACTGTACTTACTAAAGTATCAAAAACATTACTAGTCATATTATAATTAAATAATTTTGCATCAAAACAACTTTTATGTTTTCTTATTTTACATAGTGCAACATACTCTTTAACATATGCATCTAAAAATTGAGCAGAACTTCCTGCATATTGAGATAAAACTTTCATATATTTATCGCGAACTTCTTTTCTAATATCACGATTATTATTTTTCATTAAATTACGATAATTAGTTGATGTAATTACTTCTTCTTTACCATCAATTAAAACACTACCATAATCATGTTCTTGATTTAACATTGTTGATGACATATCAGAAAAATGATCCATTGCTGTTCTTAATTCATTAACTATAATTTCTTCATTTTGAGTAAGAATATGCTCTTTATTACGATATATTTTATCTAACATACTTTTATATTCATTTAATTTCTTTTCATTAAATAATGATTCATATTCTTCTTTTGATAATGTTAATAACTCTGGTTCAAAGAAACTAACTACATTAGCATAATCTGCATATAGTTTTTCTGCTTTGGCTTTTCTTTCAATTGATTTTGATACACCTAATTCAACATCATTAGAAAGATATGCATAAGCATATAAGTTTAAAACATTAGAAGATATAATGTTATCTTTTACTAAAAACTCATATAATTTTTTGGCATTTTTTGTACAACTAACAAATTTCTCTAATGATTTAACATCATTAACTGTTTTATTAAAATTAGCTTTATAATCATCATCATTTTGATAAAAATCAGATAAATCCCATTTATATTTTTCTGGTACATCTTTTCTACTTTTATATTTTTCCATTTTATCTCCTAATCTATAATAAAGGGGTCAAAATAGACCCCTTTAACTATTTCTCTTCATAAGATGCATCTTCTACATCATCTTTTTTTTCTTCTTTAGTTTCAGTATTTTCTTGGTTAGCTTGTTCTTTTTGAATATTTTCATAAACTTTAGTAGCTAAAGCCATTGCTTTTTCTTGAAGTTTATCTTTCTTAGTCTTAATATCTTCAATATCTTTCTTTTCAAGAGCATCTTTAAGATTTTTAATCATCTCTTCAGTCTCTTTCTTTTCATCATCAGTAATCTTATCCCCTAAATCTTTGATAGATTTTTCAGTTTGGAATACTAATTGTTCAGCTTCATTAATTAAATCAGCTTCTTCTTTACGTTTCTTATCTTCTTCAGCATGTTCTTCAGCTTCTTTACGCATCTTTTCAATTTCTTCATCAGTTAAGTTAGTATTAGATGTAATAGTAATAGATTGTTGTTTATTAGTACCTAAATCTTTTGCTGATACATTAACAATACCATTAGCATCAATATCAAATTTAACTTCAATTTGTGGAATACCACGAGGTGCTGCAGGAATACCTGTTAATTGGAAATTACCAAGAGTCTTATTATCAGCAGCCATACTTCTTTCACCTTGTAGTACATGAATATCTACAGCAGGTTGATTATCAGCAGCTGTACTAAATACTTGAGATTTACTTGTTGGAATAGTTGTATTTCTTGGAATTAATACAGTCATAACTCCACCAAGTGTTTCAATACCAAGTGATAGAGGTGTAACGTCAAGTAAGACAATATCATTAACTTCACCAGTTAATACACCACCTTGAATAGCAGCACCCATAGCAACTACTTCATCAGGGTTAACTTCTCTACTTGGTTCTTTACCTAATTCATTTTTAACTAAATCATAAACCATTGGAATACGAGTAGATCCACCAACGAAAATTACTTTATCAATATCTTCTTTCTTCATTTTAGCATCTTTAAGTGCATCTCTTACTGGTTTTAAAGTGCTTTCAACTAAATCACGAATTAAGTCTTCAAACTTAGCACGAGTAAGAGTCATATCTAAATGAAGTGGTCCATCTTCACTTTGTGAAATAAATGGTGCAGATACTTGAGTAGTAGTCATACTAGATAAATCTTTCTTAGCTTTTTCACTAATTTCTTTTAATCTTTGCATTGCCATCTTATCTTTAGATAAATCAACACCATTTTCTTTCTTGAATTCATCTACTAAATAATCCATTAAACGATTATCAAAGTCATCTCCACCTAGTTTATTATTACCAGCTGTAGATTTAACTTCAAATACACCATCACCAAGTTCTAGGATAGATACATCAAATGTACCACCACCAAGGTCATATACTAAGATAGTTTGAGCTTTATCTTGCTTATCAAGACCATATGCAAGAGCTGCGGCAGTAGGTTCATTAATTATTCTTTCTACAGTAAGACCTGCAATTTTACCAGCATTCTTTGTAGCTTGACGTTGTGCATCATTAAAGTAAGCTGGTACTGTAATAACTGCTTTATCTACTTTTTCACCTAAATACTTCTCAGCATAATCTTTCATATATGAAAGAATCATAGCAGATATTTCTTCTGGTGTATATTCTTTATCCTCTAATTTAGTTTTTTCACTTGTTCCCATTAATCTCTTAATAGAACTCTTTGTGTTTGGATTAGTAATAGCTTGACGTTTAGCAGCATCACCAACTATTCTTTCTCCCTTTTTAAAAGATACAACAGATGGTGTAGTACGATTACCTTCTGGATTTGGTATTACTGTTGCACTTCCTCCTTCTAGTACAGCAACACATGAATTTGTTGTACCTAAATCAATTCCTATAATTTTACTCATAATTATTCATTCCTTTCCTTTTAACTTTCTCTCGATTTTTATTTTGAGTTTCGATTATATCAATATATTCTTGCTTTACTAATTTTTGCTGTTTTTTAGTTAAAGCATTATACTTTTGATTAAAATTATCTAAATATTTTTCTTGCAGTGGATTATTATCAGAATTATATAACATGTAAAAATACATATCCATTATACAATCCAATACTTTTTCATCATTAATATTGCTACCTTCATATTCCCCTTTGCTAATTAACTGTGATATCAATAGCATATCCATAATTTTTTTATTCATATTTCCCCCAATGAAGTTTTTATTTTTTTACTTTTGCTTTTCCTTTATTTTGTTCATGAATATTAGCATAAATATTCGTTATAACTTGTATTTTTTCATCATACTTCATTGTTTCAAACAAGGAAACGAATTTTTGATATGCCTCCTCATCATTATCACTAAGATATTTTAGGAAATATATACTACATACAAAAGTTTTCTTTTTAAGAATATCTTTAATATTATCTAATCCTTCACGCATTGTTTTTTTTATTATTTCATCATCTTTATCTTTTTTCATTTTTATTCACTCACCTTAACTAACGCAGCTCTTAATAATTTATCTTTTAGGATATATCCTTTTTGAAGTACCGAAACTACTATTCCAGGTTCAATACCTTCAACATGTTCAGTCATTAAAGCTTGTGATGTATTAGCATCAAACTCTTTATTTAAGCAATCTATCTCATGTATTTCAAATTTATTAAGTATATTTATCAAATTATTATACATAATTCGAAAGCCTTCCAAATATTTTTTTACTTCATCAGTTAATTTATCCGAAGGAATAGATAAAGCTCTTTCTAAACTATCAACAATAGGTAATAATTCAAGAGCCATATCAAAGTTTTGATACTTTAACATATTCCTAGTTTCTTCTTCTCGTCTTTTTTTAAAGTTAGCAAATTCAGCTTGTTGATATAAAAGCTTATTTTGTAAATCTTGCACATTTTCTGAAAGAGACTTTAGCATTTCATCTTTCTTATCTTTTTCTTCTTTATTTTCTTGTCTCTTAATTTTTCTTTCGTGTTTCTTTTTTAATTCTTCTAATTTTTCTTGTTTATCATCCATGTTTATCTCCTTCTATTTGTTTTTTAATATATTCCAATAGATTAACAACTTTGGAATATTCCATTCGCTTTGGTCCAATAATAGCAATTGTCCCATTATCTTTATTCGTTTTATAATTTGTTTTAATAACTGTTACATCATCATCTAAATTTGTTTCATGACCAATATAAATATTAATGTCATTATTGTCATTTTTTTCTTCAATACTAAGCATCGTTTCTTTATCATCTAATTTAAGAAACATATCTTGAATTTTATCAACATCATTAAATTCTTTATGTTT
>JAEEGL012051538.1_pt1 | contig 14132 bp, 15 predicted proteins | sample 9134231 | NCBI WGS metagenome assembly JAEEGL01 (sample SAMN16246548, study PRJNA631951) | gut metagenome | biome: gut microbiome; feature: rumen; material: fiber-attached | host: Bos | place: Iran: Karaj | collected 2018-10 | reverse complement strand
TCGCTTTCGAAGGTATTGGAACTTAATCTGACATAGTTCTGCAGAATGTCAGTCAGCATCGGCAGATAGTACTGATACAGCTTGGTGGTCTTGTTCTTGCATTCGCTGAATTCATCTTCGATCTTCTTGATCTGATTCAGGTACTTAATGCTTTCCGCCAGACCTTCACGGATCTGCTGGTTGGTGATACTGCCGGAAAGGGAAGTAAGACGGCTGATGTAGAAGGCGCAGTCGGTAGTGACCTGCGGTTATTCCTTCTTTTCTTCCTTCTTGACGGGTTCTTCGACTTCCTACTGTTTCTTCTTTTTCTTCTTGCTGGAAGTCATGTCCTTGACGACATTGGCGAAGCTGTTGAAGCCGCTGGGGAAGCTGTTGGCGAACAGTTTGAGATCGGATACGTATTCATCGTTCATGAACAGATCGTATTCCTCAAGCGACGCCCCGGCGCTGCTGGTCTTGACTACATAGGTATCGTTATCGATGTAAAGTTTATCGTTGTATTCAAAGTAGGACTGGAAAATGCTCAGCAGTTCCTTGGTGGAGACGCTGGTAGCTGAGCGGGACACTTTCTTCTTTCCGATCGAGCCGATCATTTTGCCGATCAGAGAGATAATGCCCACGAACATGAGAATCGGGATACCAAACCCAATTAAAAGAACTCCTGCAATCATAATCAGATCGAAAAGGTCTCCGGCAAAGTCAAATGCGACTTCCAGAAAGCCTGAGGTCATCAGGAAGAAAAATATCAGACCCCAGGGGAAACTGGACTTGCGATATCTTCTGTTATAACTGTAACGTGCCATAACCTTATTCCTTTCTGATATATTATATACCAATTATTATTCCGTGTTCTATATCGTACCGATAAAAACCGATGACTTTTAGGCGGGCACTTCGGCGAAAAATCGTCAGGTAATTGTGCTAAAATGAATTGGGTGATTGCTTAATGAAAGATGAGATCGTCATCAGGGGAGCCCGGGAAAACAACCTTCAGAACGTTTCCCTCGAGCTGCCGCGCAACAAGTTCATCGTCATGACCGGCTTAAGCGGCTCCGGCAAGACGTCGCTGGCCTTTGACACCATCTATGCCGAGGGGCAGAGACGATATGTGGAATCGCTCTCTACCTATGCCCGGCAGTTTTTAGGCGGCGTCAGCAAGCCCGATGTCGATTCCATTGAGGGCCTTTCCCCAGCCATCGCCATCGACCAGAAATCCACCAATAACAACCCCCGTTCCACCGTGGGTACCATTACGGAAATATATGACTACCTGAGACTGCTGTTTGCCAGGATCGGCGTGCCCTACTGTCCCAACCACGACATTCCCATTACCTCCCAGACCATCACCGAAATGCTGGAGAGCGTCATGGCCATTGAGGAGGGCAGCCGGATCGTCATCATGGCCCCGGTCGTCCATCAGAAGAAAGGCAGCCACAAGGACCTTCTGGCCAAGTTGTTCAGGGACGGCTACATCCGGGTGGAAGTCGATGGCCAGATGATGATGCTGGAAGATGAAATAAAACTGGATAAGAATACCAAGCACGACATCAATGTCGTGATCGACCGCATGGTCCGCAAGGACGAAAACCGCAGCCGTATTCACGATTCCCTGGAGACAGCGCTGAATCTGGCGGACGGCCTGGTAGTGGTACGCACCGGTGAACAGGAACTGCTGTTCAGTTCCCACTTTGCCTGCAAGTACTGCGGCTTTTCCGTGCCCAAGCTGGAACCGCGGTTGTTCTCCTTTAACTCGCCCTTAGGTGCCTGCCCCGACTGCAACGGCCTGGGCTTCAAGCAGAAGGTCGACATCGACATCCTGATTCCCGATGATTCCCTGTCCATCAATGAGGGCGGCATCAAGTACTATAAGAACATCGTCAACTCCGACAATCTGGAATGGCAGAACTTCAAGGTGCTGCTTGACCATTATCATATCGATCAGGACAAGCCGCTGAAGGATTTCACCAAAAAGGAAATGGACATCATCCTCTACGGTTCCGATGAGCCGATCAGCTACTCCATTACCTCCCGGGGCGGCATGACCAAGAAGACCACCGGCTTTGTTGAAGGCGTCGTTTCCTTGATCGAAAGGCGTTATGTGGAAACCAGCAGCGCCATGAGCCGGGAATGGTACGGCTCCTACATGATGGATCTGCCCTGCCCTGCCTGCCACGGTAACCGCCTCAATGAGATGGCCTTAAGCGTGCGCATCGGCGGCAGGAACATCATCCAGTGGACCCAGATGAGCATCAAGCAGGCCATTGAGTTCATCAATTCACTTGAACTGACCGATTCCCAGAAGGCCATTGGCTCTCTGGCCATTAAGGAGATCGTTTCCCGGCTGACCTTTTTGAAGGATGTCGGTCTGGAATATCTGACCCTGGACCGCATGGCCGGCACGCTTTCCGGCGGGGAGGCCCAGCGCATCCGGCTGGCTACCCAGATCGGCTCCAAGCTGACCGGGGTATTATATGTCCTCGACGAACCCAGCATCGGTCTGCATCAGAAGGATAACGATAAATTGTTACAGACGCTCAAGAGCATGCGCGATCTGGGCAACACCCTGATCGTCGTTGAGCATGATGAGGATACCATGAGACAGTGCGACTGGATCTGCGACTGCGGACCGGAAGCCGGCATTCACGGCGGCCAGATCGTCTATAACGGCCCGGCGGCTGACATCGTCAACTGCCCCAAGAGCATTACCGGGAAGTACCTCTCCGGCCAACTGCGCATTGATACGCCCGCCAGCTACCGCAAGGGCAACGGCAAGAAACTGGTCATCCGCAAGGCGGCGGAAAACAATCTGAAGAATCTTAATGTCACCATTCCGCTGGGAACCCTGACGCTGGTCACCGGTGTTTCCGGTTCCGGCAAGAGCACTCTGGTCAACGAAGTCATCGGCAAGTCGCTGATGAAGAATCTGGGCCGGGTGCGCATCCATCCCGGCAAGGTCGAAAAGATCACCGGCATGGAAAACATCGACAAAGTCATCGTCATCGATCAGAACCCCATCGGCCGTACCCCCCGCTCCAACCCGGCCACCTATACCGGAGTCTTTGATGACATCCGCGATCTGTTTGCCCAAAGCCCGGAAGCCAAGCTACGCGGCTATTCCAAGTCCCGCTTCTCCTTCAATGTGCCCGGGGGCCGCTGTGAGGCCTGCTGGGGAGACGGTGTCAAGCGGATCTCCATGAACTTCCTGCCCGACGTCTACGTACCGTGCGATGTCTGCAAGGGCAAGCGCTACAATGAAGAGACCCTGCAGGTCACCTTCAAGGGCAAGAACATCTCCGACGTTCTGGAGATGACCATTGAGGAAGCCTATGACCTGTTTGTCAACATTCCCAAGATCAAGACCAAGCTGCAGACCCTGCTGGATGTCGGCTTAGGCTACATGAAGGTCGGCCAGTCGGCTGTGACCATTTCCGGCGGTGAGGCCCAGAGGGTCAAACTGGCCAGCGAACTGCAGCGCAAGGCGACCGGCAAGACGATGTTCATCCTCGATGAACCGACTACCGGCCTGCACATGCACGATGTCCGCAAGCTGCTCAACGTCCTGCACCGTCTGGTGGACCATGGCGATACCGTGCTGGTCATCGAGCACAATCTCGACGTCATCAAGAACGCTGACTACATCATCGACCTGGGACCGGACGGCGGCGAAGGCGGCGGCACGCTGGTTGCCTGCGGTACGCCCAGAGAGGTCAGTGAAGTTGAAGAAAGCTATACTGGGCAATACCTGAAGAGAGTATTTGCCAGGGAAGGAGAAAGAGATGCATAAGACCGTAACCGTCCGCGACATCTGGGAGTACTTCGGCTACCGCCAGATATACGGCAACGATGAGTCACTCAACCGCGAGATCAAGGATGCCAATACCAACCGTCCAGGTCTGGAACTTTCCGGTTATCTGGATGAGCATGTCAACAAGCGTATCGTGGTCATCGGCGAAAAGGAAATGAACTACATCGGCACCATGAGCGAGGAAGCTCAGCGTAAGGTATTCGACTATCTGACCAATGATCAGATCCCGATGATCCTGATCTCCCGAGACATGGCCTGTCCGCCGATCCTCGGCGAGATCGCCTATCAGAAGAATTTCCCGGTCTTTACCTCCTATGCCCCGACCAATTCCCTGATCGTTGAGATCGTTTCCTTCCTGGAGGAATTCTTCGCCCCCATCGAAAGCGTCCACGGCGTCCTTTTACAGGTATTCGGCCGCGGCGTGCTGATCAGGGGTGAAAGCGGCATGGGCAAAAGCGAGATCGCTCTGGAACTGATCAAGCGCGGCCACATTCTGGTCGCCGACGACCGGGTAGACATCTACCGCATTCACAACTCCATCGTTGGTGAGGCGCCGGAGATCCTGCGCAACCTGCTGGAGATCCGTGGCGTTGGCATCATCAACGTCACCAGCATGTTCGGCATCGCTTCAACCACGGAAAAGAGCGACATCGACTATGTCATCGACCTGCGGAAATGGTCGAGTGAGGATGAATACGACCGGCTGAATCTCGACCACACCCAGCAGGTGGAGACCTTCTTCGGCGTTGATGTTCCCAAGATGACCATCCCGGTCTCTGAAGGCCGTTCAATAGCCATCATCATTGAAGCGGCGGTTACCAGCCAGATCCTGCGCAGCAAGGGCATTGACCCCTCCAGCGAGCTGGAAGAGCGGGTCTTAAGGCTGATCGACAGCCAGAAAGGAGTAATTTAAATGCAGTTTTTTCCCAGCAGAGAGATATTCCTGCAGATCGGCGATAACATCACCATTCGCTGGTATGCGGTATGCATATTGACCGGCGCCGTGCTGGCCTATCTGGGTGCCCAGAGACAGGGCAGGAAGGCTGGCTACGACGGCGAGATCTTTGACGACATCTTCATCGGTGCCCTGGCCTGCGGCATTGTCGGTGCCCGGTTATGGTACTGTCTGTTCTATGACTTCAAGGGCTACCTGTCCAACCCGATCAGCATCATTCAGATCTGGGACGGCGGTCTGGCCATTCACGGTGGCGTCTTTGCCGGAGCCCTGTTCATTCTGATCTACTGCCGTAAGAAGAATTATTCCTTCTGGCATCTGGCGGAGATCGTACTGCCCTGGGTACTGATCGGGCAGTGTCTGGGCCGCTGGGGCAACTTTGCCAACCAGGAGTGCTACGGCAACATCGTTGATGAAAGCTACTATGACGGCATCCTGTCCTTTCTGAAGAAGGGCATGTACATCGGCGGCAATTACCGCCAGCCGATGTTCTTCTATGAGAGCACCCTGTGCTTATTGGGCTTCATCCTGATCCAGCTCTATCGCCGTACCGGCAAGAAGGTCAGAGGTTGCGGCATGTTTGCCTATCTGGCCTGGTACGGAGCCATCCGCTTCTGGATCGAAGGCCAGCGTACCGATTCCCTGATGATCGGTCCCTTCCGCATTGCCCAGATCATCTCCCTGGTCTTCATGGCAATTGGCATTGCCGGTCTGCTTGGCCTGTTTGAAAAGCTGATCGACCGCGACAAACCGGTAGTGATCTTTGATCTGGACGGCACCCTGCTGGATACCCGGCCGGCCATTGAGGCTTCTTTCCTGCACGTCTTTGAACAGTATCTGCCCGGCAGGCAGTTCAGCGATGAGGAAAAGGCCGGCTTCATGGGCCCGACCCTCCAGCAGACTTTCCAGCAGTACCTGCCTGATGAAGATACCGAAAAGCTGGTTGAAGAGTACCGTGTCCATAACCGCAAAATGCAGAAGGAACTGGTCAAGGCCTTCCCGCATGCTAAGGAAATGCTGGATTACCTGAAGGCTAACGGCTACCGCTATGGCATCGCCTCTTCCAAGACCACCGAGATCATCAAACTCGGTCTGGAAGCAGCCGGATTGCAGGACTACTTTGATGTGATCGTCGGCGTTGAGGAAATCAGTAAACCCAAACCCGACAAGGAAGTCATCGTCAAGGGTTATCAGCGCTTAGGCGGACGGCTGGACAACGCCATTTACGTTGGCGATGTCGTCAGCGACGTTGAGGCGGCCCGCAATGCCGGTGTCTACAGCATCGCCTTCTCATCCAACCCCATCAGGGAGCAGCAGCTCATTGATGCCAAACCCAACAAGCTCATCCATGATCTTAAGGAGATCACTGACATACTACAGGAGGACCACCGATGGACAAGCAATTTGATGTAATCATTATCGGAGCCGGACCGGCCGGCCTGACGGCAGCAATTTACGCTTCCCGTGCCAATCTCAGCACCGCCGTCGTTGAGGAAGGCGCTCCCGGAGGCAAGCTGGTCAAGACCTATGAAATCGAAAACTACCCCGGCATCAAGAAGATCGCCGGTGTCGATCTGGCCATTGAATTAATGGAGCACGGTCTCAGTTTCGGCGCTCAGCTGGAAAGCGGCAGTCTGGAAAGTCTGGAAAAGGACGGCGAAGACTTCGTCGTCACCCTGACCGGAGGCCGTAAGCTCAAAGGCAGAGCCGTCATCGTCGCTACCGGAACCAAGGAGAAGGAACTTGATCTGCCGGAAGCCAAAAGGTTTACCGGCCGGGGGATTTCCTATTGCGCGGTCTGCGACGGCGCCTTCTACCGCAACCAGGATGTCGTGGTGATCGGCGGGGGCAACAGCGCTTTGGAAGAATCGCTGTATCTGACCAGCCTGGTCAACAAGGTCTACATCGTCATCAGACGCGACCAGTTCCGGGCTGAGGCCGGTGTCGTCGATAAGGTTCTGGCCAATGACAAGATCGAGGTCATCTACAAGCATCTGCCGGAAAGCCTGGTCATTGAAGATGACAAGATCACCGGCATCATGCTCAAGAGTGTTGAGGATGGCAGTCTGAAGAAAGTAGCCTGCACGGGCATCTTCCCCTACATCGGTGCCGATCCCTCAACAGCCTTCCTCGATAAGAGCCTGCTGGATGAAAGAGGCTACCTGCTGGTAAAGGCTGATATGTCCACTTCTCAGCCTGGCATCTATGGCGCCGGCGACGTCTGCCAGAAGGACCTCAGACAGGTCGTTACCGCCACCAATGACGGTGCCATCGCGGCTAACAGCGTGGTCAAGTATCTGCGCAACAAATAGTAATTGAACAACGATAAAGATGCGGAGGCTTAGTCCTCCGCTTTTCAATCTGGACTTGAAACGGTTTTCCATCTTTCAATATCCGCTCGCTTCCTTTCCGTCGGCAAGACGGTAAGATGAAACTGTAAGGAGGTGATGATGTTGGGCCTGATTTGGTTCATCATTATTGTTGCCGTGTTCATCAGAGCAGAGTACCGCCACTGGCTCAGGAGCCTGGAAAGAGCAAGAACAAGGGAACTGAGACGTCAGCTGCGGATCAGAAGAAGGATCCTTCTTACGGAGATACTGTTGGGAGAAGTACGAAAAAGGCGGACGGCAGATGTGCCCCGGGTGGTAATAACGGAAAGAAAAGAAGTTACGCAGCGGCAAGTTGAACTGCCAGCCGGCTATCAATGGCGGCAATGGTAAAAAACGCCGCCGCAGAAGTGCGGCGACGCTGAGATAAATGCAACAGCAACGGGTGTCTGATGATCACTCCTGATAATCGGCAGCCGTTTTCTTCAGGTTCAGATAGGAAACGTCTTCGCCTTTTATCCGAGCAAAGGCGGCGCCGAAGGCCTCTTCGGTCTCCTGGCTGAAGGGATCACAGCACATGTCCTTAAGGATCGCCAGGGTAATGGCCACGGAGTCAGCCCCGGCCAGGAAAGCCTCCATGGCTTCTTCCTTGTTGTGGATCGAGGCCGCCAGCAGTTCCGGCAGCGGACCTTCAATGCGGTCATAAAGAGCCCGGATGTCCCTGATGGTCTTACTCATGTCATAGCCGGCCTTCCTGCCCCGGCCCAGGAAAGGCGAAATGGCGTAGCAGCCGGCAACGGCGGCCATGTAGGCCTGCTGGTAAGTGAACATGCCGGTAGCGATGGTCCTGATGCCCCGGCGGGATAGTTCTCTCATGGCCTTGAAGCCCTCGGGATTGCTGACGATCTTAAAGCCCAACCTCTGCGGGTCGAGTTCATAAATGTCCAATGCCTTATTGACAATGTCTTCAGCCTTTTCCCCCTGGATCGACTGGAATACCAGCATGTCCCCGCTGTCTTCCAGCATTTTTTGAGCAGACTGCTTAAGGGTCATCTGCGAACCGAAGATCTCCAGTACAAGATTGGAATTGGTCAGTATGCCAATGGCGCCCAGTGCCTTAGCTTCCTGATAGTCAGCCGGGTTGGCACTACAGGCGGTATAAACGCGCAGTTTAGTCATTGTCTTTCTCCTTTGTTTTCTGATTTCATTGTAGCAGAAACAGTTCTGTACAGAGAAAAGAGAACTGAATCAAGGATTAAAGAACCGGGAAAGCATATATTTGATTGGCCTTGCCGGGAAACGACACATGCACTATAATTAGTAAAGAAAGTAAAGAAACACTTACAATTATAGGAGATAATACATGACGGAAAGAGTATTTACGGAAAATGCCCTTATTTCCAGCAAGGGCCAGATAACGGTTCCCAAGAAAATTCGAAAGGTTCTGGGGGTTAATAACGGAGAGGAAGTGACATTCGTGGTCATTAATGATGAGGTTAAAGTCGTTAATGCGGCAGAATATGCGATGAAAGTGCTGCAGACGGAAATGATTGATGAAGCCAGAAAAGCCGGTCTGGAATCGGAAGACGACATTGTGTCCTTTATAAGGAATATGCGAGCCGGAAGATAAAAACGGCATGAAGATTCTGATTGATACAAACATTTTGGTGTCAACAGCAGTTTTCCCTGAGTCATTTGCGGCTAAGGCATTTTATGCGGCAGTAAGGCGTCCTGATCAGATCATAATATGTGAGTATGAGCTGAGTGAAATGATTACAGTGTTCAAAAAGAAGTTTCCTGCCAAGATAGCGGCTGCTGAAGATTTTGTTAAAAGTTTACGCAAAACGATAAGCATCGTTCCCACTGCTAAAGGGGCTGGCAGATATAATATCAGGGATCCTTATGATGAACCGATTCTGGCATCAGCCATTCTTTATGATGCCGATATGATTTTGACTGGAGACAAGGATTTTGCGGCTGTGGATCTTAAAAAGCCAATAGCTGTCACCCCAAGAGAATTTCTTGACAGATACTAATGACAATTTTTTCTGACAGGCAACACACGAATTCGCCGGGAACATTTGCATTGAAAGAAATGAGACCATTAAGTTATAATGAAAACAAAAAAGGAGAAGAAACATGAATCTTAATCCCAGAGAAATCAAGGGGGCTGTAGACCTCCACAACCGCAAACCGGAAAAGGAAAAAGTATCGAGATGGAGCTTCCTTAAGGTCTTAAGAGAGCACAGCGATCTTTTGGAATTCTACCCGGAAGTAAATCCCTATGCTGAATGTTACAAGTTCAGAGACAACACCTACTGCATCTTCGTTCCCAGCGCCATGGCTTCTCTGGGTGACATGTGGAATTACCTGATCATCGGACCGGAGAAGGCTCTTTTGATTGACACCGCTCTGGGCCTGGGCAACATCCGGGCTCTGGCCGAAAAGCTGGCTGGGGGCAAGGAGGTCATCTGCGCCAATACTCATAATCACGTTGATCACATCGGCGGCAACTACTACTTCGACAAGGTTTACATCAACGAATACGATGTTGATGGTCTGAAGCGCCAAATGACACCGGACTATTTCCCTTCTCAGCTGCTTGATGAAAACGGCAAGGGAAAGGTAGCTGACTTTGACCCGGCTTATCTGGCTCCCTTTAAGGAATACGAGATCATCGGTGTTCCTGACGGCTACACATTTGATCTGGGTCAGGGCTATGAAGTGGAACTGATGCTGCTGAGCGGCCATACGGCCGGGCAGTCCGGCTTCTTTGACAAGCAGACCGGCTGCTTCTTCATCGGCGATACCACCAGCGCCCTGAAGGGTCCGGAAGAAAAACACCCGGAACTGTGCACGATCCGTTCGCTGCGCGATCACATGCAGGCCGCGCTGGATAAGTATGGCGAGCAGATGACCGGAATCTTCCCGGGTCATGGCGCCATTGACCTGCATCCGGTGACCCTGCAGTACATCATCGATACCGCAAACCGCATCATTGAGCATCCGGACTGGTACGACACCAAGGTTCAGTTCTTCGAGCATTCAATGTATGCCAAAATGGTCTACCAGTTCGGCAGCGATCTGAAGTACACGATGGATACGGTCGGATAAAGAAAACCTCAAGGGGCTCGGCCCCTTTTTTGCTGGGAAAGCAGTCAGTTTGGCACACGGGGAGATGTGTGCTACAATGAAAAACGAGGAGTGATTTAATGAAGAAAGTCGTATGCATCGGCGGCGGAACCGGGCAGTCTGCGCTGTTAAGAGGACTGAAACAGATTGACGGCATTGAACTGTCAGCCATTGTGGCGGTTGCGGATGACGGCGGGTCGACCGGCCGGCTGCGCGACCAGCTGCACTTACCGGCCATGGGCGACATCCGCTCAGTCATGGTAGCGCTGGCCGAAAGAGAAGATCTGATGACTTCGATCATGAACTACCGCTTTGACAAAAACTCCGGCGAACTGTCGGGTCACAATCTCGGTAACATCATCATCTCCGCCCTGGCTAAGGGCAGCGGTGACTTTCAGCAGGCCATCACTGACCTGTCTTCATCGCTGAAGGTCAGGGGGAAGATCTATCCCAGTACCACCGAATATGTCAGCCTGAAGGGCCACATGAAGGACGGCAGCATCGTCACCGGCGAGAGCGAACTGCGGGAATGCGACAACATCATCAATGACGTCTTTTACGACCAGGAAGTAGCGGCTTATCCGGCCGCCGTTCAGGCCATCTATGACGCTGATTACATCATTGTCGGCATCGGTTCGCTGTTTACCTCGATCCTGCCCAACCTGATCATCACCGACATCAAGAAGGCTCTGTGCGAATGTAAGGGTAAGGTCATCTACTACTGCAACTGCATGAGCGAGCACGGAGAAACCGATGGCTTCGCGGTGGAAGACCATGTTGAGGCGCTGGAAAGGCATCTGCAGAAACGGGTCATTGACGCCGTGGTCATTGCCGATGACGAGATCCCGCAGGCCTGCCTGCAGGCCTATGACAAGGAGCACGCCGCTCCGGTATTGGTGCGCGATCAGCAGCATGATTACCAGATCTACCGTCACAGCCTTTTGAATTTCCACAATAACATCATCAGGCATGATGCCGACAAGACCAGAAGAAGCTTTGAAGAAGTAATGAGGAAGATGGGATAGGATGTCATTTACCAGTGAAGTCAAGGATGAATTAGCCGGCATTGAATTATCGGACCCCTCCAAGCGGGCCCAGCTTTCAGCACTGTTTCAGCTGCTGGCCAGCCTGTCCATTTCCAGTAAGGGTTTGAGTCTGGAGATCACCTGTTCCAATGCCAAGGTCATCAAGCGCATCGGCATGGATGTCAGAGCGCTTTACGGCTTAAGGTGCGACATTGAAGCGACCAGGCAGCGCAACCTGGACAAGCGCAACATCTATACCCTTATCATCAGCGAAAAGGTCCGGGAGATCCTGGAAGATCTGGACCTTTGGACTGACAGGGGTCTGCAGGAACGCCCCCACATGGCCTTTCTGAATCATGAGGAAATGGTGCGGTCTTATCTGGCCGGCTGCTTCATGGCCGGCGGTTCCATCAATTCCCCCAAGTCGACCAGCTACCATCTGGAGATCGCGGCTAATGGGGAAAGCCAGGGCAACTTCATGATCCGATTGCTGGAGAAGGAAGGAATAACGGCCAAGCTGACCACCAGGCGCGGCCACCATCTCATTTACATGAAATCCGCCGAGACGATCGGCGACATGCTCAGGCTGCTGGGCGCCAATGAGGCGGTCATGGAGTTTGAGGATGAACGCATCCAGCGAGACTTCCTCAACAGCATCCACCGGCTCGACAACGTCAAGATCGCCAATGAGCAGAAGAGCCTGAAGGTAGCGGATGAGCAGTGCGAAGCCATCATCTACCTGCAGGAAAGAGGGCTGCTGCGTTATCTGAGCGAAAAGGATTACCAGATCGCCATGGTGCGTCTGGCCAATCCCGACGCCTCACTTAACGAACTGAGCCGCATATATGAAAAACAGAGCGGGGTAGAGCTGACCAAGTCAGGCATCCGCCACCGCTTCGAGAACATCAACAGGCTGGTTGAAAAATACCGCAAGAGGGAGGAAGAACATGGCAGTTGACATCATCATGACCATCGGAAGCATCATTCTGATCGTTCTTCTCTGGCCGCTGATCAAGTGGTTTGCCCTGATCCTTTTGGTTCTGACCGTCATCTTCGGTTTGAAGGTAGCCAAGGACAGCAAGGCCGTCAAGAAGGAGATCGAAAAGGATCCCGAGGCCTATTTTGCCGCTCAGCAGAAGGAAAGGGAGTAAAGCATGATCCGCCGGGGCCGAAAGGAAGACAGGACCGCCATTTTTGACTTGTACGGGCGCAACAACAGCATCAGTTTCGTCAACCGGGAGGATTACTTTGCCCGGAAGTTCGTGCCGGAAAACGTCTATGTCAATGAGGTCAACGGTCACATCTGCGCCTCCGCGCAGGTCAACTTCTGCCCGTTGCAGATCAACGGACGAAAACTGGCTGCCAGCTGGCTGTTGGGGCAGTTTTACGACTATTCAAGAGGGCTGAAGGATATCAATGCCCTGGTTGGCGAACTGATCGAGCAGCAGAAGTACCGCACCCTTTTAACCGTCATCCCCACCGACAGCCCCAAGGACTATGGCAAGTATGGCTTTGAGGAGATCTACCGCAAGCGCGTCTATACGATCAGCCGCTCGCATCTGGACAACGCTTCCTACAAGGGCGTCAGCAAGGACTTCCGCATTGAGGACCTGATGGCTCTGTATGACGGCTTTGTCAGCCACTTTGACGGCTATCTGGTACGTAACCGGGCTTACTGGTCAAACCTGATCGATCTGCTGCGCTTTAAGAGATACAATCTGGCTGTTTACTATGATGAGGAGAACAAGCCGCAGGGCTACATGGTCTACTACATTGAGTCCGGAAAGGTAACGGTAGTGGAGATCATCTACAATAACGGCACCGCCCTGACCAGACTGGTCTGTTACGCCCTGCGCCTGAAGAAAAGCATCAAGCTGTATACTTCGGAAAACGAAGACCTCAACAAGGCCTTCCCGAAGATCCGCTACCGCCTGGAGACTACGGCGGTAGCCCGGATCAACGATCTGGAGATGTTCAACCATCTGTTTTCCACCAGCGTCAAGAGCACCCGTGAGGCTTTTGCGCTGGCCGGCAAGCCGCTGTTTCTTTCCGAAGAATATTATTGAAAATCGCGGTCAAATCTAAACCCAATAACCTCCTTATTGTGTATAATGAAAGTGGAAAAGAAAAACTATAAGGAGGTTTTTTCATGGAACTGAAGGGTTCAAAGACTGAACAGAATTTACTGACTGCTTTTGCCGGCGAAAGCCAGGCCAGAAACAAGTATACCTACTACGCATCCCAGGCCAAGAAGGAAGGCTACGAGCAGATCGCGGCCATCTTCACGGAGACCGCTGAGAACGAAAAGGAACACGCCAAGATGTGGTTCAAGGCTCTCCATGATGGCAAGGTCCCCTCAACGCTGCAGAACCTGAAGGATGCCGCTGACGGCGAGAACTTCGAATGGACGGACATGTACAAGAAGATGGCTGAGGAAGCCAGAGAAGAAGGCTTCTTAAGGATCGCCGCTCAGATGGAAGGCGTTGCCGCCATCGAAAAGCATCATGAGGAAAGATACCGCAAGCTGGCTGAGAACATTGAGAAGAACGAAGTCTTCGAAAAGCTGACCGACACGATGTGGATCTGCCGCAACTGCGGACACCTCTACTTCGGCAAGAAGGCTCCGGCAGTCTGCCCGGTATGCGCTCATCCGCAGGCCTACTTCCAGGTCAACGAAGAAAACTACTAAACCTGGAAAAAACAGGTCGATTAAGAGTCAGGCGGCGTTCATTGTCCGATTGACTTTGAGGGCGTTTGTTTCTATAATTTACTTGCGTTAAGAAATGACAAATAGGAGGAAAAATTAATGTCAGTTGTAAAAGTTGCTATTAACGGTTTCGGACGTATCGGTCGTCTGGCATTCAGACAGATGTTCGGTGCTGAAGGCT
>JAEEGL017355497.1_pt1 | contig 14133 bp, 11 predicted proteins | sample 9134231 | NCBI WGS metagenome assembly JAEEGL01 (sample SAMN16246548, study PRJNA631951) | gut metagenome | biome: gut microbiome; feature: rumen; material: fiber-attached | host: Bos | place: Iran: Karaj | collected 2018-10 | reverse complement strand
TTCTTTGCAGAAGAATGTTTATGATGAATCCCTGTATGTTCCTGTAGAAACATCAGTTTCTTCTTATGCCAACCGCTGGGGTATTTCTAACTCTGTTTTTGGCAGCTTCTCAATTGATAACCGTGATATAAACTACGATCCTACAAAGGGCTGGTTCTTGAGTGAAAGACTTTCCTGGTTTGGTATTATTCCTCAGCTTGAAAAAGAATTCTTTGCAAAAACAGATACAAAGCTTGAAGGTTATTTAAAACTGATTGATATTCCTGTAACTGAAACCTGGAGTTTTAAGCTTGTTCTTGCAGCTTATACAGGCTTTACAGCAATTATTCCTGTTTATAATGGAATCAGTTCAAGAAACTCTGTCTATATTGATGGTCTTCTTAATGGTCGAGGCTGGAGTGATGCATATAAAGATGCAACCGGACTTGCAATGCTTTCTAACAGACTTGAACTTAGATTCCCGATTGTTCCAGGAATTCTTGGAATTGACGGTTTCTGGGATGCGTGTGGCGTAAAACCTAGAATTCAGGATGTAGGAACCTATAAGCTTGAAGATTTCTATTACAGCTTTGGACCTGGAATCCGCTTCCTTATTCCACAGCTTCCATTGCACCTTATGTTTGCCTGGAGATACAGAATCGAAGATGGAAAGCCAAAGTTTGCAGATCAGCCTTTCAACTTCGTACTTTCATTTAATATTGTGAACTATTAATTTTTGATATAAAATATATCAATGTCATTCCCGGGCTTGAACCGGGAATCTGAATAAAAGGATATTTACAATGAAACGATACTTAAAGCTTTTAATTACACTTGCAGTTTTTTCATTTGCCAGCCTTCCTGTTTTTTCTCAGCAGATTACAAAGTTTGGTGTAGTTGATACTGCCAAGGTCTATCAGGCATATTTCAGAAATTCAGCAGCTGTAAGAAATTATGAAAAGAAGAAGGCTGAATTTCAGGAAGAAATTAATAAACAGGTGGAGCAGATTAAAAAGCTTCAGCAGAAAAAACTTGATTACGAAAATGCCGGCAACGATGCTCAGGCTATGAAAACCGAAGCCGAAATTACAAAGAAAACTGACTATCTTACTGAATATACAAATGCAAAAAACGTAGAACTTGAGTCTATGCAAAAGACACTGCAGAATTCTGATGAGTTTTACAAGAAGCTTTATAATACACTCGCAAAAATTGCAGAGAGTGGAAGCTACTCTATGATTTTAAGTCTGCAGGAATCAAATGCGATTCTCTGGTATTCTTCTTCGGTTGATATTACAAATCAGGTAATTCAAGAGCTTGGTTTGTAGTCTGGATTGTAAAAGGGAATGGCTGACGAAGAGAACTTAACCCCGATGATGATTCAGTATCGGGGAATCAAAGAAAAGTATAAGAACGAGGTGGTCTTTTTCCGACTCGGAGAATTTTACGAAATGTTCAATGAAGTTGCGGTAGAGGTATCGCGTCTTTTGAATTTAACACTCACGCACAGAGCAAGTCAGCCAATGTGCGGCATTCCTTATCACGCAGCAAAAATCTATATAGCACGCCTTTTAAGATTGGGTAAAAAAATCGTAATCTGTGAACAGGTCGGTGAAATCCCAAAGGGCGGAAAGGGTATTACCGAAAGAAAGGTAGTTGAAATAATTACTCCGGGTACTGCCGTTGAAGCAGAATATCTTGAAGGCTCCAGAGCTAATTATCTTGCCGCTCTTTCAATCACAAAGGGTAAGGCAGGCTTTGCTTTTATTGATGTAACAACCTCTTCCTTCCGCGCAACCTCCTGGCCGGCTGCCCGCATGGCAGAAAACTTCGGCAAGGAATTAAACCGCGCTGCTCCCCGTGAACTTCTTCTTCCGGTTTCCCTTAAAAACAATGAAGCAATAAAGAGTCTTCTTTCAGCTTACGGCACAATTTCAGTTTCTTATTATCCTGACTGGGATTTTTCTGCCGAGCTTTCTTACAAAAAACTTACCAGTCAGTTTAAGACTGCAAATCTGAAAGCCTTTGGACTTGAAGAAGATAGTCCTGAAATTGTACCGGCAGGCTTTCTTCTAGATTATCTTGAAAAAACAACAAATGCCGCTCTTCCTCATATAAGCTCAATTCGTATTTATAGCGACAGTGAATTCCTCATTATGGATGATTCTTCCCGTCGCAATCTTGAAGTGGTTACAAATATGAGGGACGGAACTTCCCAGTATACACTTCTTGAATGTCTTGATTTTACGAAAACTGCAATGGGCGGCCGTCTGCTTCGTAACTGGCTTTTGTTCCCTCTTACAAATCTAAAACAGATTGAAGACCGCCAGAGCAAAGTCGCAAGCTTTGTAGAAAACCGTTCCCTTTTAGATAAGGTAAAAGCTGATTTATCTGGCATTCTAGATGTTGAGCGTCTTGCCGGCCGAATTGCCATGGAGAGGGCTCATGCCAAGGATTTACAGGCCCTGCGTTTCAGCCTTGAAACCTGGAACCGTATAAAGGAATATCTTGGTCAGTATGATTTTTCTTTTGTATCTGATGAAAATGCACGCACTATCTGTGAGCTGATTGAAAAATCAATTCTTGAGGATCCTGCAACTTCCCTTACCGAGGGTGGAATAATAAAAGCCGGCTGGTCAGAAGAGCTTGATCACTGGCGTGGTGTACATGATAACTTCAATCAGATTCTCTCTGAATATGAAGCAGAAGAAAAAGAGAAAACCGGTATTTCAACTCTTCGCGTAAAATATACAAATGCCTTCGGTTACTTTATTGAAGTAAGTAAAGGAAAGCTTTCAAGTGTTCCTTCGCACTTTATTATGCGCCGTGCCCTTGTAAACGGCGACCGTTATACAACAGAACGTCTGCAGGAGCTTGAACAGGAGCTCAATGAATCATCAACAAAAATCCTTGAGCTGGAGCGCGACCTTTTTGTAGAAATAAGAGCCTCTCTTGCAAAGTACATTCCTTATCTTCTTCAGCTTGCAGATGAAATTGCTAATACCGATGCCGCTTCTTCCTTTGCACAGGCCGCAATTGAACATAACTGGACTCGGCCAGAAATTGAAGATTCCGCTCATTTTGAAATTAAAGAGGGGCGCCATCCGGTTGTAGAAAATCATCTTCCAACCGGAGAGTTTGTGCCTAATGATGCCCTGCTTTCTGCAGGAGGAAAGGGGGAAGAAGGACTTCCGTCCTTTGCTCTTATCACCGGTCCTAACATGGCAGGTAAGTCTACTTATCTCAGACAGAATGCCCTTATAGCCCTGCTTGCACAGACCGGCTCTTATGTTCCGGCTAAGGCTGCCCGCCTTGGAATTGTAGACCGTATATTCTGCCGTGTAGGTGCTTCTGATAATCTTGCAAAGGGAGAATCAACCTTCCTTGTAGAAATGACAGAAACCGCAAATATTCTGCATGCTGCAACTTCACGTTCTCTTGTAATCATGGATGAAGTAGGGCGTGGTACTTCTACAGAGGACGGCCTTGCCATTGCACGCGCAGTTTCCGAATATCTTCTGGACACAATCGGCTGTAAAACCTTCTTTGCAACTCATTATCATGAGCTTTCCCGTATGGAACATCCTCGGCTTAAAATGCTTTGTATGGATGTAAAAGAGCAGAACGGCTCAGTAGTATTTCTCCGTAAGGTAAAGGAAGGCGTTACAGAAAACTCTTACGGTATTCATGTAGCAAAGCTGGCCGGTATTCCTCAGAATGTTATAGACCGTGCCAATGTAATACTTTCGCATATTCAAGCCCTTGCACAGGATAATCCTATTCTTCTTGATGATATTAAAGCTCCGGAAACAAAAGCAGCTGCACAGACGGCAGCTGTCAGTCCGAGACTTTTCAGTGATGAAGAAATCATAATTTCAGAAATCCTTTCCACCGATACCGATAACCTGACTCCGCTGAATGCCCTTCAGGCTATTGCCCGCTGGAAAAAGGCTCTTTCTGGTCTTTAATGTAAAAAAAACTCAAAAAATTCACTTTTTTTCAAAAAATTTCTAAAATCATTTCCTTTTTTCGTAACATTAAAACAATTATATAGTATGAGGAAATTGTTTTTCGAAGTAAAACAGTTCTTTGTCTCTGTCTTCAGACTGCTCTATGTTTTCATAAGCGGCGGGGAAAAATGTGCTGTATGCGGCTGTCTTGTTTTTATAAAACCTGTCTGCAGATCGTGTATGAAAAAGCATTTTTCTGTAAGCAGAATTATGGAAAAAGAGAGATGTCAATGCTGCGGCAAAGAGCTTGTGTCCATGAAAGGAAAATGCATGGTCTGTCGCGAAAATCCTGTGCTGAAAAGTACCGACTGCCTTATTCCGCTATTTTCATACAGACTCTGGAATCGGGAGCTTATGTTCAGATGGAAAATGCAGGAAGAAAGAAGTTTTTCGCCTCTGTTTGCAAGACTTTTGTGTGATGTACTAAGGAAAAACGGAGAAAAAGTAATTGTACCTGTTCCGCCAAGAAAGGGAAAAATCCGTAAAAAGGGCTGGGATCAGATAGAAGAGCTTTCAACCTTCCTCGAAAAACGCTATGGCTTTAGGGTACTCAGAATCCTCGAGCGCAATACAGCGAAGCAGCAGAAAAAACTCACCCGAACTCAGAGACTTGAGTCAATAAAAACTGCCTATTCGCTATGTCCGCCTGAGCTTCTGAAACGTGCCCTTAAGCCTTTTTCAGGCAGACTTCCGGAGTCTGTATGTCTCATAGATGACGTTTGTACTACCGGTTCAACGCTTGAAAGCTGCGCAGAAATCTTAAAAAAGGAGGGAATTAAGACTGTAAACGCTGTAACTTTATTTACTGTCGACTGAAGTGTTGACTGAAGTGTCGGCCAAAGTGTCGACAGAGGCCTGTTTTTGGAGTAAAAATTGCATTGCAAAACCTCAAATTCTGGAGTATTATTATAAGGATAGGTTTTTATAACTTGGAGGGTCACTATGGCTAATGATATACAGTATCAAATGGTAACGTTTCATCTTGGAGAAGAACTCTATGGCGTTAACATCATGGATGTTAAAGAGATTGTAAGACTCCAGAATGTACGCGTTATTCCTAATGCACCATATTATGTAGAGGGTATTATCAATCTGCGTGGTGAAATAATTCCTATTATTGACTTGCATAAGCGTTTTAAAATCCAGGCTTCAAATAAATCAGAAGACATAGAGATGGAGGGTGGATTTATTATCCTTAATATTGACGGTAGTAAAATCGGAATCATTATTGATAAGGTTGAGCGCGTTGTAACCGTTAAGGGAGAGGATGTAAAAGACCCGCCTCAGATGCTGAGCGGAATCGGAACAGAGTATATTGAAGGCGTTGTACGCGAGGAAGAAGGCTATCTTATCATGCTGAACACCCGTAAGCTCTTCAACGCTAAAGAATTACAGAAAATTATCGATATCCAGTAAAATAAATGATACAGACATACAGTACAACTATTCGTAGAAAAGAAATGGATGCGGTTTTGACCTGCATGGTGGATGAAAAAATTGGTCCCGGCGAGTTGAACGCAAGATTAATCCAGACGGTAAAGGAATTTACTAAATGTGATGGTGCAGTGGCTCTCAGAAGTCCTGCTATAGCCCTTAAATACGCACTTCAGGCTCTTGATTTTGAAAAAGGCGGAAAGATTATGCTTTCTGCTCTTGCTCCGGCCTGGCAGTATCAGACAGTTGAAAGTCTCGGTTTTGAACCTCTCGTACTTGATGTAGATGAGGTTTCAGGCCTGGTGACTGCAGAGATTGTAGATGCCGGTATTAAAAACGGCGGAAGACTTCTTCTGCTGCATGAAACAGAAGGTATCCTTCCAGATTTCGAAGGCATTATGGCTCTTGGAATCCCTGTAATCGAAGATATTTCACAGAGCGCTGGTGCCTCTGTTCCGGTAAAGAATGCAGAAGGCGTACCTACAGAAGAACGCAAGCTTGCCGGTTCCTTTGGTATTTATACTATTATGGGACTTGAAGAGCGTGATGTTCTTACTGCGGGTGGCGGTGCAATTCTTATGGCACCTGGTCGTCGTGAGTGGATTGTTCTTAAGAAATATTCTGACGAAGCTCCTCTTACAGATCTTCTGCCGGATATAAACTGTGCTCTTGCCTGGGTTCAGGTAAAGGAATATCCAAGAAACGAAAAGACCCGTAAGGAAATCTTTGCGATGTTCCATCAGGCTTGTCTTATCGGACGTCACAAGATGTATGCCCGCGAGATGGAGCAGGGCTCAACTATGAGCTGCTTCCCGCTGATTCTTTCTTCTTCTTTTAAGGACGTAAAGCAGTATGCTTCCCGAAAGGATATTGAGGTTCAGCCTGCATACGATAATTCAGTAATTGCGCTTAAGGATGAGCTTTCGGAAACCTGTATTCATGCTAAGTCGCTTTTCCTTCGTTGTGCGCATTTTCCGCTTTATCCGAGATTAACTCATGCAGAAAGTGCTAAAATCGTAAAGGTATTAAGCTCACTGCCTTAATCAGAATATAAAAAGGAAATAATGAAAAAAGCCCTTATAATTATAAATGTCAGCAAAGATGAATCTATGGCTCTGGCGCAGGAAATTGCGCGATACCTTCAGAAGAAAGGTATAGAGTGTGTATTTTTAAGCTTCGACGGCTTTGTTGATAACTGCGATTTTAAGGGTTTTGATTTTGTGATTTCCCTTGGCGGTGATGGTACTGTTCTTTATGCGGCGCGGAACGCTTCGAAATATGGGCTTCCGGTTTTTCCGGTGAATCTTGGAGAATTCGGCTTTATTGCTTCGGTTCAGCCCGAAGAATGGCAGAAGGAGCTTAAGGCCTTCCTTGACGGTAAGTCTGTTTTCGAAAAACGTTCAATGCTCAAGGTAGACGTTCTCCGTGACGGAAAAAAGGTTTACTCTTCTTTAAGCCTTAATGACGCTGTCATTTCTACCCAGCGAGGCGTTTCAACAGTAATGCTTTCCGTTAAGCGTAATTCACTTCCTTTGTGTGAACTTAAGGCCGATGGACTTATTCTTTCAACACCAACAGGCTCAACCGCTTATTCTGCGGCTGCAGGAGGACCTATTGTTTCTCCTGACCTTGAAGCCTTTGTCTTAACACCGCTGAATTCTTTTTCTCTTTCAAGCCGCCCGGTAGTTTTAAGTCCGGACAGCATACTCGAAGTTACCTTTGAAAAAAGCCGTGCCAAGGATGTCTTTATTACTGTAGACGGTCAGGAGCCTTTCCCGCTTAAGGGTGGTGACGTTATTACAGTTGTCTTAAATAAAAAGAAAGCAAAGCTTGTTGCAGGCTCAGCAGAAAAATTCTACAACGCGCTCAGATCAAAATTAAACTGGTCGGGGGTACCGCATGCTTGAGGATTTAACCATAAAGGATTTTGCTCTTATAGATTCTGATTATCTGGAATTTACTAAGGGCTTTACCGTGCTTTCAGGAGAAACCGGCGCGGGTAAATCTATTCTGATTGGAGCGCTTTCATTTTTACTTGGTGGGAAAGCCGAGGTTTCTCAGATAAGGGTAGGAAAAAAAGAGGCGAGTGTAAGTGCAACCTTTCTGCTGCCTTCAGGCCTCCCTGTACGAACAGAATACACAGACGAGGACGAGCCCCGCAATGCTTTAGAGTGGCTTTCCTTCCACGGCATTGAAATTGAAAACAACCGTGTTCTCCTTCGCCGCATAATCCGCGATACAGGAAAAAACGGTGCCTGGATAAATGATACTCCGGTGACCCGCGGCGACTTAGCCCAGTTCTCTTCCTTCCTCGTAGACATTCACGGCCAGCATGAGCATCAGTCGCTTATGAAGGTAGCAGAGCACCGCAAGTTTTTAGATGCCCGTGCCGGCATTACAGACCAGGTAGAAGCCTTTACCGCAAAATACGCAGTGCTGGTTGCAAAAAGAAAGCAGCTGGCCCAGTACAATATGTCAGACAGCGAGCGCCTTCGCAAGCTTGATATGATGACCTTCGCCGTTCAGGAAATCAGCGAGGCAAAACTCAAGCCAAACGAAGATACTACACTCGAAGAAGAGCAGGCCCGCCTTGCTTCCTACGAAAAAATCTATTCAGATGCAGACTCAATTGAACAGCTGCTTTCTGACGGAGAAAACGGCGTAATCGGACTTCTCAAAAAAATCCGCCGCGATTCAAACCATATGACAGAGCTGGACAAATCACTTTCTGCCCTGGACGAGCGCGTAGAATCTGCCTTTTACGAGCTTTCAGACCTGGCCAGCGAGTTCTCTTCATATAAGAACAAGCTTGTTTATGATCCGTCCCGCCTGCAGACCGTAGAAGAGAGACTTTCCCTTATCTACAATCTTAAGAAAAAATATGCTTCTTCTGTAAACGCACCTTTGTCCGAGGTTTTTGCCTATTTAGACGAAGCCCAGAAGTTTGTAGAAGAAAATGCCGACGGTAATAATAAAAAAGACGCCCTTGCAGCAGAAATAAAAGCCCTGGAAAAGGAAGTTCTGGCTCTTGCTGAAAAGCTTTCACAGGCCCGCAAAGCCACTGCCAGTATTCTCAACGGCGAAGTAGACCAGATTCTTGCCAAGCTTGGAATGAAGGGCACGACCTTTAAGGTTCAGATAAATCAGAAGGCCGGCACCGAAGTTGAACAGCTTTGCGGCCCATATGGAAAAGATGATATAGAGTTTTTGATATCAGCAAATCCTGGAAATCCTCCGCTGCCGCTTGCAAAAATAGCCTCTGGTGGTGAACTTTCCCGTGTTATGCTGGCCCTTAAGACAATTTTTGCCCGCAACGACAATGTTGAAACCCTTGTATTTGACGAAATTGACACTGGAATCGGCGGAGAAGTGGCAGTTGCCGTTGGGGATCATATCAAAAACCTTGCAAAAAATAAACAAATTTTCTGTATAACACATCTAGCGAGCATCGCAGTTTATGCCGATAATCAGATTAAGATAGAGAAGAGTGTCTCTGGAGAAATTACCTCTTCAAATGTGTACCCTGTGGAAGGCGAAGCTCGTGTGGCTGAAATTGCTCGAATGCTTTCCGGTGATTCTGATACATCGCAGTCTCTGGAGCATGCACGTTCTCTTCTTGCTAAATATAGCGGAGGTATCTGATGTCAAAAATTTCAGAAGAAACAAGACTTCACTTCAGCGAAGCAATTCAGCCGTATAAGGGAAAAATCACTGCAACCCTTGAAAAAGAAAAGACTATGCTCAACGGAATGCACAAGGGCGATATTGATTATGAAAACAAAAAGCTGCTTTTGTGCGAAGATATGATTTATGCAGCCTCTCTTTACATGGCTCAGAACAGTCTTTCTCTTCGCCTTATGGAAGTAAAGAACAACGATGCACTTAACGATGCCCGTAAGCTTCTTTATAAGGCAATCATTTATCTTGAAGAGATTGTATCAGACACAATTGATGTTCCTTATGCAGATTTAATGCCCCTTCTGGAGCCTATTCATAATGTACCTATTATCCGTCGTTACACAATTATCAGAAAGCTTGGGCTTGCTATAACCATGCTTAAGGATGCTTTTGGTGATAACTCTAAATGGAAGTGGTCTTTTGTAGAGCTGGAAGGTCGTTTTGCAACTGTTTCTAAGAACCTCATTGATATGAAGGCTGCCTACAAGGATTATTTTGATCCAAACAGTGCAGATTATGAGACAACAGTTCTTTATATCAGAACAATACAAAAGCAGCTTAATGATTCTGCAAATGCTTACCGCGATAAATACGAGCTTTCAACACGCCGTATTGATGATATGCGCAATGCAATAAAATTCCTTCTTGCCTTGCGTAAGCTTTATATTGCTATCGGTGATTCAACTCAGGCAGAAGAAGTAAAGAAAAAGGCCGTAGTCTGGAAGGACAAGATGGATGCAGACCACAAGGCCGGCTTAAGCAATTAATTTTCTGCAACGGAATTATTACTATGAACAAACAACTCGCATTGAAAATCTTTGAAGGTTTTTCTATCCAGCGCTGGAATGATTTAATCCGTCCTTTTGACCTTGTTGAAATGGACAAGGCGGCGGAAAAAATGGTTCTTGCATACATCATTGGAAAATACGAAGAGCATAATGGAAAAGTCATCGACTGGAAATGGATGATTTATGCTTCTCTTTTTGACCTTCTGCGTAAGATTTCTCTTTGTGATATCAAGGCGCCTGTTCAGCAGATGCTGCACCGCCAGTTCCCTAATGAATACATGCACTTAAACGAATGGGTGCTTAATCAGTATAAGCAGATTATGCCCGACGAAGAGCTTTTTTCTGATTTTACGATTTACGTAGGACGTCAGGCAGGCTCTTTCCCGATTCCGGAAGAAATCAAGCTTTCCATGGATGTTTACAGGGCAGCCCATAAGTATTCAACAATGCGCGAGCTTGAAATGCTGGCCGTAGTAAACGAAAAAGAACGCCTTAAGAATATCCGCAATGAGCTTGAAGCAGAAATCCAGCCATACCTGCACCTGGAAGGACTTCAGAAGCTGGTTACCCATCAGAAAACCTTCGACTTCCTTTTGAAAATTGAACAGCTTCGTTTCCAGACCCGCTGGAACCAGACACCTCGTATTCCTGCAACCTCGGTCCTTGGCCACTGCTTCTTTGTTGCCATTATGACATTGCTGCTGGGCCGCGAGTCTAATCCAGATATGTGCGACCGCCGCGTAATCAATAACTACTTCAGCGCACTTTTTCACGATCTTCCTGAATCAGTTACCCGCGACATTATTTCACCGGTAAAAACTGCCACAGATGATCTTCCGAATATTGTAAAGAAAATTGAAGACGAAATCGTTAACAAAGAACTCGTGCCTCTTATGGAGCCTTTCTTTGAAAAAGAACTGATTTATTATACCAGCGATGAGTTTACAGACCGTATTCTGGATTCAAAGGGAAAAATCAAGCATGTTTCCTGGGAAGAACTGAATACAAAATACAATTCAGAAGAATTCCAGCCTATAGACGGCCGCCTGGTCCGCATCTGTGACCATTTGTCGGCTCTCATGGAAGCTGATATTTCGATTAAACACGGAATTACCTCAGAGCATCTTACAAAGGGCCGCGAGGGAACGATTTCTCATTATAAAGAAGATGAAATTATCAGCGGATTAAAAGTGAATGAACTTTTTAAAGAAATCTGCCGATAATTAACTTATGAATAAACACTCTTGCAAATTAATCACTCTCATATCAATCTTCTTTATAATGCTTTCTACAGCGTTTGCAGATATCACATACAAGGTTGAAAAGGGTGATACTTTATATTCTATCAGCCGCAAATATCAGATTACAGTCGCAGAACTGCGCACGGCAAATAATCTTTCAGAAAATGATGTAATTAAAGTAGGCCAGAAGCTGATTATTCCTGATGCTGATATCGGAACAGCTGCTGCGCTTTCTCAGACTAAGGCTTCAGCAGGCACAGCTCCTGCCGGAAAAACAACTGTTATTACTGTGCAAAAGGGTGATACACTTTACGGTATTGCCCGTAAAAACGGAATGTCTGTTGCAGACCTCATGGCACTTAATAATCTTGATTCTTCATCTGTAATCAAGGTTGGACAAAAATTAAAGGTTACAGAAGGCGGTGCTGCTTCAACAACATCCTCAAGTACAAAAACAAGTGATGCAGCAAAGCCTGGTGAAACAGTTATTAAAATTAATGAAACTGCTCCTGATACCCGCAGCTACGGCACAACCGTAAATGCAGATGCAAATACAAAGTGGCCGGTTGCTTCTCCAAAGATTACTCAGGTAAAGGGTAAGATTTCAGGCGTACAGCTTTCAGCTAAAACTAATGAACCTGTTGTGAGTATTGCAGAAGGAACTGTAATGTATGTCGGAGTTTACCGCGGCTTTGGTCAGGTAGTTTTCGTTCAGTCTAAGACAGGTTTGATTTATGCTTACACAGGACTTGGTTCAGTTAAGGTTCGTAAGGGTGAATATGCTGTTTCAGGTGCAGAGCTTGGAACTGCAGGACTGGATTCAATCAGCCAGAAATATCAGATTACCTTTATGGTATTCCAGAACGGACAGCCTATAGATCCTGCTAAGGCTCCAAGAAACTAAGATTAACAATAGCGCGCCATACAGTGCTTAAAAAGCTCCATACAGGTTACCGCATCATCAAAGGCTCTGTGAGAAGAGCCTTTATCTATTCCTAAATAATCAGCAAGAAAATCAAGCTTATGTCTTTCTGCCTCAGGGAAAATACGGCGGGAAAGAATAAGTGTATCGACTGCGTAGTTTTTAGTTACCGGCAGTCCGCAGTTTTCACATTCTGCATTAAGAAAGTTCAAATCAAACTGAGCATTGTGGGCTACAAGAATTGTGTCTTTTATAAAATTTAAAAAGCCCGGAAGATGCTTGTTAATAGGATCTGCAGCATCAACCATTTCCTGAGTAATATGAGTGAGTGAAATGATAAAGGGTGAGAGAATCTGATCGGGATAAAAAAGCTGTGTCCATTTAGAAAGAATGCCGTCCTTTGTAAAGCGGATGGCACCAATCTCAATTATCCTGCTGTTGGTCGGAGTAATACCAGTGGTTTCCGTATCAAAAGCAGTGAAGACTGCGCCGTCTTCGTAAAGGCGTCGCAGTCTTTTCATATCAGTTAATTTTTTATTTGGATGCTGCATCAATAATCTTCTGAATGTCAGCTGAAATACCGTCGCAGAGAGCTCCGGCCTTCTTCTTTGCATCAGCGAACCAGGCATCTGAACCGTCTCCGGCTGGAACCATAGAGTTGATGTAGAACTTGATCTTTGGTTCTGTTCCAGAAGGGCGGGCACTTACAATTGTACCGCTTTCAAGATAGAACTGAAGAACGTTGCTCTTTGGAAGGTCTGGGTCGCACATAAGGTCGCGAACCTTTACAACCTTCTGTCCGCCGAGAGTTGCAGGAGGATTGCTTCTCATCTGTGCCATCATAGCCTTCATAGTCTGGCCGCCTGAAGCGCCAGGGAAGTTCTGTGAAATAGCGCGGTCTTCAAAGTAACCGAATTCTTTATACATATCATCCAAGTGCTCGAGCAGGCTCTTACCCTGGCTTCTCCAGTAAAGAATCATTTCTGCACACATAGCAGCAGCAGAAACACCGTCCTTATCCATTACTTCGCGTTCAATCTTGTAGCCGTAGCTTTCCTCAAGACCGAATACATATTCGTGGGTTCCAGCCTTTTCGAACTCTGCTTCCTTGGCAGCAATCCACTTAAAGCCTGTAAGACAGTCGAACATTGTAACGCCGTACTTCTTACAGATGTAGTCGCCGAATGGGGAAGTTACGATTGAGCGTACACAGCCAGGATTTGCAGGCATCTTGCCAAGCTCCTTGCGTGAGCGGAGAACGTAATCCATAAGAAGGGCACCCATCTGGTTACCGCTGAGAAGAACGAAGTTTCCGTCCTTGTCAGGGAAGGCAGTACCAAAGCGGTCTGCATCAGGGTCAGTAGCCATTACACCGTCTGCCTTTTCTTTCTTAGCAAGTTCAACAGCAAGTGTGAGGGCCGGTTTTTCCTCTGGGTTTGGCTTTTCAACAGTAGGGAAGTTTCCGTCCGGCTTTCTCTGCTCTGGAACAGTGATGATGTTGAGGCCAAGGTCACCGAGAACCTTTTCAACATGCATTGCACCAGTACCATGGAGTGGAGTGTAAACAATACGTACATCCTTTGCCTTTTCCTTAATGAGGTCAGGGCGGAAGAGCTGAGCCTTACACATAGACCAGAAGGGTTCATCAATTTCTTTGTCAATGATTACAAGCTTACCAGACTTGATAGCCTCATCCTTTGACATAGTCTTAACTGAAGTAACCTTATTTACTTCTTCAATAATTCCAACATCATGAGGCTCGATAACCTGAGCACCATCGTCCCAGTAAGCCTTATAGCCGTTGTACATTCTCGGGTTATGAGAAGCAGTAACAACAACACCAGTCTGTGCACCAAGCTTTCTGATTGCGAAAGACAATTCCGGTGTAGGGCGGAGGCCGCTGAAGAGGTAAGCCTTAATTCCGTTTGCAGCAAAAATAAGGGCTGTAGCTTCAGCAAACACATCTGAGTTGAGACGGCTGTCGTAAGCAACAACTGCGCTCAAGGTGCCGTCCTTTGCCTTGTCAGGGAAAGCCTTAAGAACATAGTTTGCAAGACCCTGAGTAGCCATGTTGATTTCGA
>JAEEGL016605602.1_pt1 | contig 14133 bp, 15 predicted proteins | sample 9134231 | NCBI WGS metagenome assembly JAEEGL01 (sample SAMN16246548, study PRJNA631951) | gut metagenome | biome: gut microbiome; feature: rumen; material: fiber-attached | host: Bos | place: Iran: Karaj | collected 2018-10 | reverse complement strand
TCAAGCGTGCTCGCGTTGTAGGCGACGGTGTAGTCCACCTTCGCAGCCCAGCTGTTGCTGGCCTCATAGATGGACAGCACGCCGGTCCGGTCGGCGCCGTCGAGCGTGTACCCGGTCAGCTTGAAGCTGTAGATATACGACCACGCCTTGCTGGTGAAAGTCTTTCTCAGGATGGCGATCTTGCCCCTGTAGTCGGGGTGATCCACACCAATGGCCACCACGCCGACCACGGTGTAGTTGCTCATGAAGCTTGCCGAATTGAAGGTCTTCGGCGCCACGAAATGCAGGGCGCTGTTTCCATCCAGCACGGCCACCGATCCGGTCTTTGCGGACTTGATGCCCACAATCACGTTACGGCCGTCGAACTTTACTTCGTTGCTCTCGCCCACGAGCGAAATCTGGCTCTCGAAGGCGCTCTTTGCATCGGCGGCGTATTCCGCCTCAGTCTCGTAGTATTTAATCATAGCGAATCGTGTTTTTAAGCGTTAATCCAGTCACCGACAGCCGTCGCTGCCTTTGCATAGTACAGGCCACCGCTCGCGGCGTCGACATTCACGTAGAGCTCGCCCTTGAAGTACGGGATGCCGTCCCAGGGAAGTTCGGCGGGCCAGTTCAGAGGCGGCGTGTTTGCATTCGGTGCGCCGTTGCCGATCAGCACGAGCGGAGCGTTGCACTTCGTAATCTCGGAGACATCCAGCCTGCCGGCGGTAGCGTCCCCCAATTTCCCGCGGCCACCCTCCAGGGCGTCCAGTCTCTCCTCCAGCTGGGCCACGGCCTCGGCCATAGTCCGGTGTTCGTAGATGCCGAAGATCTGCGAAGTCAGGTTGGCCAGGGCACCGTGCTTCATGACGACGATAGTCATGTCCGTCACGCCGGGCTTGTACGAGACCACACACTTGCAGGCCTGCGGAATGTTGGCTACATAGTAACCCGAATCCGGGATCTGCACGAAGCGGTCCTCATTGTTCGGCAGGTAGCGGTGCTCGGTGTAGGTCTCGGTCACGTACACGGGATAGCCGGTGTTCGTCGTCGTCTCGTCCGTGGTCACGGTCTCCTGTCCGGTCTCGGGATCCACCACGACGACATAGTACAACGGGGCGTTGTTCCCGTCTTTCTTCTGCACCACTCTCTGCCTCTCGATTTCCTCATACAGGGAGATGACGGAAATATCCAGGGCGGCGTGGTTGTTGTCGCTCGGGTTGTAGCCGGTCTTGATCAGAAGCTCTGCGCAGGCGTCCACGTCGAACGGCTCGCTGATATTGAAGTTCTCGTTCGTGGTCGCCTGACGCGTCGAACACTTCACGTATTTGCCAGTCTCTCCGGCAACCATTACGATGCTGCCCTGGGCGGCACGATAGCCGAGCAGCGTCATGACGGAAGCGAGGTCGGCAGCGACTTCGGCTCCGGCACCAACGGCCAGCAGGCCCCAGCCAGTCGAGCAGGTGTATTCGCCAGTAGTGGCGTTGTAGGTGAAAGTCGGCTCCGTGGACGGATTGTCCACCAGGGCCACGAAAGAACTACCGTTGTGGAAAACGATACCGTTCTTTTTGCAGGTCATTCCGGAAACCCAGTTTTCCCTGTTATGGGGAACCGGACCCAGTGAAATTTGTGCGGTTGTTCCAGGCATAGTTGTATTGGATTTGATTGTTAAACTTCGAATGTGATATTCACCATTCCGTTGCTGTCGATCTCCCCTCCGGTAACGGTTCCGGTCTCAGCGTTCTGCACGAGGATCAGTTCCCCGCCCTCGACCTTCAGTCCGATGAGTCCGGCGTTCATCTGGGCGGTAGTCTCAGCGGCAGCCTCGGCAGCTTGGGCTGCTTCGTTTGCGGCCTGTGCAGCCTCATTCGCGTCCGTCGTCTTCTCGTCGGCAAGTTCGAGGGCGGCAGCCATCTGGCGCGACTGTCTCGCAAAGGTGGTACTGCGCCCCTCCTCGGCCTCCTGCCTTTCTTGCTCGTTGGTGACACGCTGCCCTTCGGCTTCGTCACGGCCTTGCTCGGCGGTGACGCGCCCCTCCTCGGCCTCCGTGCGTCCGTTTTCATTCTGCACGCGCTGACGCTCTGCTGCTTCGATTTCCCTCTCGGCAGCGGCAGCGTCTCTTGCGGCATCCTCCGCAGCCTGCACGGCAGCATTATACGCGGCCACGAACTCGGCCTCAGTCCCCTCGAAGGTTCCGTGCTTCACGCACAGCTCATAGATGCTCGCTCCGGCCTCCACCGCCTTCTGCCAGGTCAGCGGATCAGTCCCGGGGCGGACACCGATGTTAGGTTTCAGGGAGATGTACCCGCAGCCATCGCCCCCGGTCTCGGCGTCGTTCACCACGCAAACGAGCGCCTCGTAGCTTTTGTTGTTTTTCCAGTTGCCTTCTGCGGTAACGGCAACCTTTCCGAGATCTATAATCATGGCTATTTTCGAATTAAACTTCAACAGTCAAATGGCCGGTATCAGTCAGGTCGAACCGGTCCGCCCCAGTGTCTTCGTGCGTGTCCATCTGAAGGTGCATCGCTGCATCGACGCTGAACGTGGGGAACAGGATCCCGCCATCGCGTCCGTCCTGCCCGTCCCTTCCGTCCTGGCCATCCCTTCCGGCAGGCCCCTGTGGGCCGGTCGCATCCACGTCGCTGTCCACATACTCCCCGGCTTCGATACTCCACACGTACCAGTGGCCGTTCTCGCCGATGAACGGGCTTCTTCCAGCAGCTTCCAGCGCAGCCTCGGCGGCGGCAAAGGCCGCATCGATGGCCCGGTCCAGCAGCGACGTCGAAACCTCCTCGACGGTCAGTTCCACATCGAGCACCGGATCCACGAGCACGACCTCCTCGCCTTCGAGATCCTCGTCCCTCGGTACAATCACGAAAGCCTTTCGGTCGTACGTCTTCTTCCGGTCGTGATATTCGCAGCGCACTACGAGGCTGTTTATACCCTCGTATTGGGGCTGATCTGCCCCGAAGTCGCACACGAGAATCAAGTTATCATTCGGGTCGATTTCGACGGCGCAGGGGCCAGCTATGACCCGCTGCTCGTCCGACAGGATCAGGGCTTTGATTTCTTCCAGCCCGGACCAGTCCACACCGACGCCGTTGTCAGTCAGTTTGGCCCGGAGCCGGATGTCCGACCCCTGGCGCACCTTTCTCAGTGTAATCGTCTCTTGTGTTGCCATCACTCAGCAAATAGCGGGAACAGCCCCTCGATGACCGCGGGGTCGTACCCTTGTTTTTCGTAGTCGGAAATAAACTCGGCCATGTCGAAGCTCTCGACCACCATCTCTTCGCGCCCCATCTTGTCCGTGGTTTCGTTGAACTCCTTCACGGCATCCAGGTAATCGTGGTGCGTCTCGATCTCAGTGGCTATGTCCCGCTTCTTCGCAAGATCAGGCTCTGCGTTCATCATGCCCTCGAGCCGGATCACTGCGCTCTGCTCCTCGCCCCACGCTGCCAGGAAGACGATCCTCCGGTCCTCCAGTTCCGCGTCGTACTTCTTCTGCTCCTCGAGCAGCTTCAGATGCACCCGGATGAACTGCGCCCGAAGATCCTTATTCTCGAGCCTCTGCACCTTGACGGACCGCATAGCGATCAGCGCTGCACCCATCTCGCGCCGTTTCATCGTCCGCCCTCCTTCTTATCAGTCTCGTACTCCTTTGCGATGCTCCGGGCGCGGACATAGATGGCCAGGCCGTTGATGATAAACGCCACTATCGAGGCGAAGATGTAGAAGCCACCCACCTGCTTCGTCTCGGTGGCTGCGTTCCACAGCCCGGCGCAGGTGGCGATGATTGCGATTGCCCAAAGGAAAAGGGCCAGCACTTTGATGCCCATTTGGATTCGTGTCTTGTTTGTCATATCGGTTTTGTTTTAAGATGTTTGCAGTGCGATGCCGGTTCCTCCGTCCATCTTGTGCTGACGGGCGGCAAGCTGGGTATTATCGAAGTACATATCGAAGCCCTCCGTATCAGTCAGGGGGAAGACGCTGTCCGGCGAGTTTTTCATCAGCGTGTAAAGATTCGAGCCCATGCAGCGGACCTTATACGTGTGGTCGGTGTCGATCCACTCCCCGCTGATATTGCTCAGAGCCTGGTCGCTGTTGTCATAGATCTGCCCGGCGCTTCCGCTGCTGCTGATCAGCATGCCGGCCACTATGTTGCTCGTCTGCCCGAAGTGCGTCCGGATCTTGAACGTCAGTTCCATGATGCAGTAACTGTAGTTGCCGGGCCTCGGCAGTGTGATGAACATATACACCTGCCCCTGTTGCACCTGCATCTGCCCCTGGTACCAAGTCAGCCCGCTCACATTCTGCGACGCGCTGTTCGTGTTCGTGTACGCCACACGGAAGCCCACATACGTCACGGCGATCGAAGTGGCAAAGCCGGTCGGCGTCAGATTGAACTTGTCGGCATTCGGGAAGGTGATAGCCCTCTCGTAGCTTCCACCCGTGAACCTCCAGCCGGGGTTCGTCGTTCCGTCGGCGTAATACTTCAGATTGCAAGCGAGGAAGGGGATGCACGGAATCACCGTCTGCCCATAGTTCCTGACGGCATATTTGATGGCGTTTGCCACCGTCTGGCAGGCGGACGGGTTGATCATCTTATCGTACATCGTCGTCCCGAAGTTCGAATCCACGAAGGGGACGGACAACGGCTGCACGCTGGAGATGATCAGCCACTTGTACGGACCGCTGGCGGAAGTTAGCACGGCCAGCCCGATTGCGAACCTCCATACGCCGGTCGTCAGCGCCCCGTTGGCGTTGAAGATGTCATCGTACGAGCTCGGCAGCTTCCACGCCGATATGTTCTCCCGGTTCCCGTACATCCTGAACACCAGGTCGCGCAAGTACAGCGCGATGTTGGCGGTGCCGTAAGCATTTACCGACTGCTCGTTGTACTTGAACGTCGGGCACAGCAGCGTGCCGCCAGTTGCCGTCGTGGCGATAGTCACCGTTACGTCGGCGTTCAGCTGCATCGGGGACTGCGCGTTGGCATCATAGCCCCAGTCGCTGGCTATCTGCGACAGGTCTGTGTCGATTTTCAGATAGTCGAACGACCTGGCCATGAATCCAGCCCTCGACTTATACCCCCACGCCACGGGCGTCGGCACCGTTGCGAAGGTTGCCGTGGATCTGAGCGACGCAAGATCCTCCGGGATCAGAGACTGGAAGTTCGTCTTTCGCTCAGCGGCCGTCACATACCCCTTGCTGGCTCCATCACCAGCCATCGGCTTGTAGAACGAATACTTGTTGTTATTCGCGTGGCGGCATAGCTTGCCGATATCCCCGGAAACGACACCGAGGACGTACGCGATGTCGTCCTCGAAATTGGCTCCTGCCTTTATTCTTCCGTTGCTGTGTGCCATAGTCTTATCGTTTTAGCTTACTCCGCCGGCCGAGATGAAGCCGGTCGCGTACAGGTTCCCGGCCAGCTTCCATGCGTTGTGCGTGCTGTCCCAAGTCAGCACGCCGCTGCCCAGCGTCAGCGACCTGCTCGAATCGAGTGTGAGGTTGTTATCCACCGTGATGCCGTAGCTGTTCCCGGTCAGCAGTTCGATGCCCTTGTTCGCATAGATCTTCAGATGGTCGTCCGTGTCCTCATTCAGGTAGACATAGCTGCCATCGCCGAAGAAGATGGACCGACCGTAGTTGCCGCCCCTCAGATAGAGGTCGCCAGTCAGCACGCCGCCGGAAAGCGGCAGGTAGATACTTGAGAGATCCGGGATGTCGTTAGCGGCCAGCGTCTTCGATGCGACGCTGCTCACATGTCCCAGGGAGTCGACGGTGATTGCCGACAGCACCTTTCCGGTTCCTGCGGCGATGGCCGTGGCGGTGTATGTAGGATGTGTATAAATCGTGTCCGTCCACGGTACGTTAACGTACGCCTTTCCGCTCGAAAGTTTGACGGCATAGTATTTACCGCTCTCCGAATAACCCGTCTTAAAACCGCCGTATGCGTTATCGGTAGCAGCAGGAACAGCAGATAGGAAGGCGAGATCACCGAGCCCCTTTACGGCGATGTTGTCGGTCGCACTCCCGTCGACTGTCAGCTTCAGAGTGCCGTTGTTCGTACCGCTGGCCAGCGAGACGGATCCGATGCCGGAAACCCACGGAACTTCGACGTATGCCTTGTTCCCGGACATCTTCACGGCGTACTTCTTCCCGCTTTCGGTGTAGCCGGTTTGGAATCCCCCTATCGTGCCATCAGCAGCTTTCGGTACGGCTGTCAGATACCCAGCCTGCGAGTGGTCGCCCCAGCCGTAGGCCGTTTCGCCGTGTGTGATTTTCGTCTGATACGCCGAGCTTATCGAGATCACATACGCAGACGAGATGCCGATGCCAGTTCCTTCGGAATAGAGGGTATCGGTCAGCTTCGCCCCGTTGCTCACAAGTGCGCTCTGAATCTGCGCGACGGTCACGTCCCCAGTCTCACCGACCACCGAGTGAACGCCCCCGGCATTCGCCAGGGCCTGGGCCAGCCCGTTGACGTTGCTTATCTCCAGTTGCGGGATGTGGGCGATATTGATCTTCACGTCAGGCTTGTCCGTGTTGTTCGTCAGCGACTCCCACACCCTGTCGAGATCCACGCCGCCCCCTCCGCCGCCACTTCCGGGATTCATCCCGCCGGCCGATATCCAACCGTTTGCCCAAAGGCCGGCGTAGGCGTCCTTCAGCTTGATGCCGCCCTCTCCATCCTCCTCGAAGTAATTCACGGGTGACGCGGCACTTCCCTGGCCGATGCTGCTCGTCCCTGTATGAACGCTGCTCCCACCCTCGTTGTTCACCGTCTCGATCGTGTAGTCCTCAGTATCGAACGCAGCTTCCTGCTGGATCAGATTCACGTTGAGAATATTGCCCAGTATATCCAGCGACGCGCACACGATGCGATACCGTAACGCATCGAACAGGATAGCCTTGTCGAAGCGCAGTGCCGTGCTGGCCATCATCTCGCCTGAAAGCGCATTGTAGTTGTCGTTCTGATACGAGATATATTCCCGCCCAACAAGTTCGAGGAGGTCGTACGCCGTACCTCCCGAAGTCCTCGCAAAGCCCTCCAGCGGCGAGTGGACGTCATTCGTGTAGAACAATCCACCGAGAAAATGCAGAGGCCCGGCCAGCAGCGGCGGGACTTGCCCCATCTGAAGGGATATCGAGTTTTGTATATTGTGCTGGGAGTTTATCGCCACCCGTTTTTGCCTTCCGGTCGATGCGTCCCCGATCGTAAAAGAGATGTTCGCAATTCGCCCGAAACAGTCGGACGTCGGGGTGACGGGGATCTCATCGCCATTAAACAGGTATATCAGCGGCTTGTAGATGACGAACTCCAGCAGGCCATCTTCCGGGATGCTTCCGATCTCAATACTCACATCTTCCATCGACGTCCCCTCTCTCGTCCACGGCATCAGGAACGAGATGTACGGCAGTTCGATCGTCGCCGGATCATAGACCTCCCATTGGTCACGAAGCACGTATTTCGTCCCGCCGTAAGTCAAAAAAACATTAAAGCGGAAGCGCAGCGTATATCCATCGAGATGGTGAGTGCTCTGGTGCGACTCCGGGAACGGCTTGATATCCCACATCACACCACGGCGGATGCCCCATTTCCAGTAGCAGTTGCTTATTGACATGCCAATCGTGACTGGACGACGTGTCTCGGCGATATGTTGCGAATACGTGATCGCGTTGTTAATGTCATCATCGCCGCCGATTAGCGGGAAGATGCTCTCGGATGGCTCATCGATGCCGTTGTAAGGATTCAGCAGCGGAAGGTTTCCAGTCATCACCCATCGGTGCCCAGTGGGGGGCGTGAAGGTGTCGACCGTAGTCGTGGCGGCTCCTCCGCAGTCGTCAATGCTAAACTGGCCCTCGTAGAAGTTATCCCGCAGTCCGTAGTCCTGCTCGATAGTGAGGTTTTTCCATGCCGGGCGGATCTGCCGATATCCGGACCGCTCGATGAACAGCGCGGCCTGGTCTGCCGAAGGGGCCTGCGATATATCACGGACCTCAAAGCTGTTTCCGTCATTCCACGCAAGCGTCATTCCGAGGCCGGTGAGCAGCAGTTCGATTGCCGCTCTCCAAGTCATCCCCTGAAGCAGCGTCGTATTGACCAGGCCATCTACGGCAAGAATCGTCGCAGGCGCCGTCGCCACCTTTGTCGTGGTGAACGTAAGCCCCATCGCCACACCAGCACGCGACATCGCCGTCGTCAGCAGGCTGCGAACCGAGACAAGCTGCCCTTGCGACAGATCAAAGTCGTAGTCATCCAGCCTGCCCAGGTTGTCCCGCGCCGTCAGCGTTATCGTGTCTTTGTATGCAAGATTCTCCGTAAAGCTGTCCGGCGTAATGAAGCCGGTCCAGCGGGTTTCCCAGCTGCTGGCGACCTTCGTTTTCCAAATGACCTTGAACAGCGTGCTATTCGGCGTGAAGAACTGCGAGAAATCAACCTCCTCGCAATCCCTCAGACGAATCGTCAGCACGCTCGTCGTAACGGCCTGCGTGAGACTGTCGCTGTCTTTGCCGATGCTCAGACCATCGCGGAGCAGGCCCACGATCTCGATCGCGGAGCCGGCGTACCCGTCCTTGTAGATCTCCAGCCGCTGCGTTCCGGCCGGCGTATCAACTTGTTTGTATAGCAGAAGTCCGTACGCCATATCCGTCACCTTTTCTTGTTGCGGTTGTAGTTATCGAGAGCGATCTGCAGATCCTGTCCCTTCACGGTCACCGTCCCGCTCAGTTCCATCCGGCCGCTGTTCAGTTGCGAGATTCCGGCGACGCCCCTGCCGCCGGAATACGTGTACGAGCTCTGCGTGTCCGCGTTGGATCCTCCATGACTGCTTGCGAGCGCCTTCAGCCCGGCCTTTGCTGCCGAGCCGATCATGATCAGAGCCGTACCGGCGGCGATTGCCGCATACCCGTTCAGGCTCTCCAGGGCCTCCTTGCACGCCTCGATACCGATACCCTCGGCCACCAGTATCTCGCCCTCCTTGATCGCCATGTCCGCAATCGGATCCAGCAGGGCCTGCAGCACCGCGCCGGCGTTCACCTCCTTCAATCCGAACAGCTGGTCCATCATCTCCTGGCACCCTGCGGAGAATCCATCGATAGCGGCCTCTTTCCACCGTTCTGCGGCCTCCTCGAACTTCTTGACCTGCTCCTCTATCTTGGCCTGCTTGGCAGCTTCTGCCGCCGCCCTTTCAGCCTCTGCCGCCTTCTCTGCGGCCGCTGCTTTCTCGGCCTCCGCCTTTGCGGACTCCTCGGCAGCTTCCCGCTCCTCCTTCATCCGTTTCGTGTACTCAGCCACGGCCAGCGCTGCGGCGTAGTACGCATCCTGAAGGTCTTCCAGGTTCTTCGTGGCCTCCTCACCGCCCTCGACCTTCGGGTCGATCACGATGCCCAGCTTATCAGCGTCGAGCAGATCTTCGGCGTCTTTCAGGTTCTTCTCGATATAGTCCTGCAGGGCCTGCGGCGATAGCACGGTGCCGTTATCCAGTATCGGGGTGACGAGCATCTGCACCGTCTCCCCGTTAGCATTGGTCGTCTCGACCAGCTGGCTGAATGTCGTCTTGAATTTCTCTCCGGCCTCCTCCCATCCTGCGGCTGCGAGGTCTGCGGCATCCACTATCGGCCTCGCCAGCAGATCCACGTTGCCCTTGTACGTCTCGACCATCTTCCGGGCGCTCTCCTCCATCCCTTCGAAGGGGTCGATCTCCGGGACTTCAATCTTGCCGCCCCCTCCGACTCCCTGACCCTCCAGGGAGTGGAGCAGGGTAGTGAGCCTCCGGTTCTCGCGCTGCTGCGCGGCCTGCGAAAGCAGGTACTGCTCGACGTCGTCCACCATCTGGGTGGTCTTCTCGTCATTTACCCGGTCGTTGTACTGGATCCGCTTCTGGTACAGGTCCTGCGTCCCGCCCAGCTTCTTGAACAACGCCTCGGCCTTCGCCAGTTCTGCGGCTGCTGCCGCCCGCTGCTTCTCGACATTCTCCAAGGCCTTCTTGCTGCCAGTCTGGCCAGCGTTCTGGTACCGCTGCGGATCATTCCAGTAATCGGCCATCCGCTGGGCATTCCGCAGCGCGTCCGCAGCATCCACTACGCTGCGGTTCACTACCTGCCCCTGCCATTTGATATAATCCAGCCAAGCGTCCCGCGCTTCCTTCGTGATGGTCTCAGCAGCCTGCCCAGTAGCATTTGAGATGAACTGATTCAGGCTCGCCTCTGCGGTTATCGCATTCTGCGCAATCGTGTTCGCATACACCGGGGCGGTCTTCTCCAGGATCTTGTTGATGGCATCCATCCGCTCCTTGTTGCTCTTGGTCTGGTCCCTCGCTATCTCCTGCAGCGCTTCGATCTCAGTGGACATCTCGGCCACAATTATCCGGTTCGCATTCTCGACCTCGAAGTCCCAGTCTTTCGCGTTGTAGTATTCGGCGGCAGCTGCGGCAGCATTCCGAGCCCTTTCCACCACGCCGGTGAAATCGGTATTCGCCACGTCGGTCTTGAAGCTGTCCCACGCGGCTTTCATACTGGCGACGGTCTGGTTCCACGTATCGCTGAGCGTGTTATTCTGCCGCGCCAGCGCCCCCAGCGCCTTCGTCACGATACCCACGGCCACCGTTACGGCACCAAAGCCGGCAGCCACCCCTTTGAGGATGGTTCCCAGCTGCGAACCGAAGCTCTTGGCCTCGGTCTTGGCCTCTTTCAGGCCCTTCGAATAGTCGCTTTTCTTCAGACCTAAGCGAACAAACAGGTCGCCGATTTTACCCATCTTTTCGATTTATCCTTTCGAGGTGCATCGCTACGATCCTGTTCAGTTCCGCGGCCTGCTCCTCGGTGACCTTGCAATCTTCGGGTGCCGGCACATCATCCTCGTCCGGCTCCTCCCATTCAAACCTGTAGAACGCCTGCGGTGTCCTCGGCTCCTGGCCTTTCTTGTAGTACGGCATCAGCAGTCGCCACGCCTCCCATCTTCTGCCCTCCATTTCCCTTCGTGCCGCCCTTGTAAACCCGTCCAGTCGCAACAGGTATTCGCGCATAGTACAAAGGGCTGCCTCGCGCTCGGTCAGCCCCAAATCGCCTACGAGAAACGTTTCAATAGTCGGCCAATCCAGGTCGTACGTTTTTTTTTACCGTCCTCGTCCTCCTCCTTCGCCTCGTCCTTCTTCTTAGCGGATCCGTCCTTCTCCTCCGCCAGTTCCTTCGCCGTCTTCCCGGTCAGCGCCGACACCGCGAACGCGACGAACTTCCCGAAAGCAGCCGGGCACGATGCCGCCCAGGCATGGAAGTCGCCCCTCGTCCACGGAAAGTCGTCCGCCTTTCCCTTGCCGTCCAGCACCCACGCGTTGACGGCCCCCAGGAACGCCACGTCGGCGTAGTTCTCCATCACCTCCCTGTTGTTCTTCAGGTCGGCGCTGAAGTCTATCCCGAACCGCTCCTTGAAGCTGTATAAATGGGGAGTGAGCAGCAGATCAACTGCTGCCCCTCCCTCATTCAAAACGACGCTTTTTCGTACCGGAATCATACTCGCCCCGGATTAAGTCAGTGCCGGAAGATGCGTCACTTCGCCGTCGGCCACCAGGGAAACGTTGCGGGTGGCTACGCCGCCCACCTCGTTCGTATCGGAGATAGCGGTGACCAGCGCCATGAACGTGTCGCCATCGGACGGCGCATCGTTCGACAGTTCACCGATGAAGATGGGCACTTTCTGACCGTTGTGCAGCGATTTCAGAAGCTCCTTCTGCTGGGTGTCGGTGTTGTCCACGAAGACCGTGATCTCCGCGGTCGCCCCCTTGATTCCGGCCTCGAATTTCTGCCAGGCGCTCGACTTGTCGGTCACCTCCAGCTGGGCCTGCGTCTTGTTCAGGCTGTTCGACTGCTCGCCGGTCAGCCACGTGTACGTCGTGGAGTTGTTCGCGGTTGCGCCAACATACGCCTTGACTTTTCTACCTGCTTTTGCCATGATCGTAAGTTTTTAAGTGTGTTTATGAATTGTTTTCTACGTTGGTTTCGTTCTCGTTTTCCGGCTCGCTCTCCTCCTCGCCCTTCAGCCTCTCGACCATGATGTCATACCCTTGTAGCGTCCTGTACAGGATCTTCGCGCTGTCGCTCACCTCGGGTAGTTCCTGCAGCTGGTCCGGCACCACATCCAGCACCGACCAGCCTTCGCCCATGCTCAGCGCCCCCTCGACCGTCAGGGCCTCCATCGCCTTCTCGTTCATCTCGGAAGAGGCGACCATGCTGCAGTCGCTGATGCTCTCTATCGTCAGAGACAGCGAGCGTACGGCCCCCTCCTTGTCGAGCCGCTGGTTCTCGGTTATCGTGTGCACCTCGACCCTCGGATATCCGGCCGTTCCTCCGACCTTCATCCCTGCCGCCTTCAGACACGACACCACGGACGCCCGAAGGGCTCCGTAGGCGCTCGTGTGGTATCTCGGTGCTCTCTCGAACAGCCGTCCGATTATTCTGCTGAGTAGGCTCATTTACTTCGTCTTTTTGCGCACGGCATCCCGGACAGCCCGGAGTATGCTCTGCTCGTTCTTCTTTACCGCAGGCTGGAAGAACGGGTGGGGTTTGCTCCCTTTCTTCGCAATCTTCCGTGCGATCAGGAAGCCCACCGACTTCGCGTCCTTCTCCTTCAGCGTGAACTTCTTCCTCGCCCACTGTACAAGTTCGTCCAGCGGCGGGAACTTTCCGGCCCGTCTCCCGTACTCCACGTATAGGGCGTAGCCGCTCCCTTTGTTAGTTGTGTCAAAGAACCCGACATCAAGCGTCGTGTCGTCCCTGCTTTCCACGCGCTCGCATTGACTCTCGAGCGCCCTCCCTTCATGCTGGTCGTAATTGTGTCCCATGAAAATCGCACGGCCGCTACTTGCGAGATAGCCGGACACCCACGACCCATTTTCTCTCAGATTGATCTGAGCATCCGCGATGATATTCATGCCCCCTCTTGCCAGCCCTTTCATCGCGGCCCTGCAGACATCCTTGTCGGCCTTGTCGAAGGCCTTCAGGACCTGATCCAGCCCCTCGAGTGCGATATATCCGTTCCTCTCGTCCATCAGTCCCCCAGTATCTGGTCGACCACGGCCTGCGCCGCGCTCGTGGTTTCAGGTTCCGGCATCGGCTCCATCGCGGGGGCATCCACCTGGTACCAGCCGGAAATCCTTACGGCCCGCCCCCGGTCCTCCAGTATCTCCGGGGTGGGGAAGTGTATCGCGTGGCCTCTCCACACGGCGCCGTTGAACTCCTTCGCCGGCTTCCGAAATTCGAGATCCACGCCCACCACGTCGGCCTGCTGGAAGGTGAGCATGGTCTTCGTGGCGCTCATCTGCCGGACCTCCGCGAAGACATCCAGCACCTTCACGGGATCACCGAACCGCACGTGCCCGAACTCGTCCTCCACGGCAGGGTAGCGCACCAGGGTGACGCGGTCGTTATACCTCCGCGCCCCCTTCGCCTCCCGTAATCTACCCTTCCACGTCATAGCACCTCGTTAAGTATCGAGTTTAATACTTCCGTGTTGTCACCGTCGAACAGCGCCGTCGCGTATCTCAGCACAGTCGCCTTGCATCTCTCGAGCTCTCCGGGCACCGGCTTCGCCTTGAAAACCACTTCAACCTCGCGGCCTCTTGCGGAAACTCTCAGTTTGCCGCCCGCTATGGCCTCGTAGTCCACGTTATTTCCGCCGATCGTGTCCGTGACGCTCTCCACATCACCCCCACCGAGATAGAGCTTCAAAACGCCCGTTTCCTCGTCAACCGTTACAACCTGCCTTGCGGTGCATTCCACCAGCGCCCGGTCGCCATACTCCTGCACCCTCAGTATCGCGCTCTGCAGCAGCCCCCGCAGCACGGCGTCCCGGCTCCCGTCCGGCATCGACGCGTACTGCTTGAACTCCTCCAGCAGCGAAAGGGGTATCTGCTTCTCGATCTTCGAAATAGTCAGCCTTGCCATGTTCTTCTTCGGTTTGGGGGTTAAGAAAGCCTGCGGCGGCTCACAGGGAACAGCCGCAGGCGGTCTTAGGTTTTGTCGGGGTCGTCCGTTTACTCAGTCACGGCCTTGGTCTTGATGGCGCCGGCGGTGGTGTCCACGGTGCCAGCCATCTTCGACACGGGGCCAGCCACGTTGATTGCAGCCTGGCTCGTAGCCAGCGCGGCGATGTAG
>JAEEGL016277486.1_pt1 | contig 14133 bp, 7 predicted proteins | sample 9134231 | NCBI WGS metagenome assembly JAEEGL01 (sample SAMN16246548, study PRJNA631951) | gut metagenome | biome: gut microbiome; feature: rumen; material: fiber-attached | host: Bos | place: Iran: Karaj | collected 2018-10 | reverse complement strand
GGCCAGTAATCGAAGAAATCAAGGATCACTCCGCTTCCCGCGCCGCCGTTATCACGTTTATAGGAGATGCTGTCACCCTGCTTAAAGCCAAGCTTGTCGCGGAAATTGGAGGAAACCAGCAGACCGTTTTCCACTACCGCCAGTTCATTGAGCATCTCATAATATGCCTTGCCGTTGAGCTTCTTATCGACCCAGGTCAGCTGGCCGTACTCCTTTGTATGTATACCCATAAGGTTGACTGTGAGCTTTCCGTTACTGCCACCCTGGATCTCTATATTTTTAAGATTATATACCTTGGTATAACTGTCGATAAAGGGTGCGGTCACATACTTGCCGGCATCCGGTTCTATATAGGTGCCGGTCCGCGCTCCGTTACGGTCCACTATCTCGGTCCACACTTCTTTCATACGCAGATCGCAGCCGTCGGCATAGTCCGTATTACGCACCGCATTCTCCACTATCGTGCGAGCAACGGTTGAATGATACATTCCAAGAGAGACGGTCATGATCAGGAAGAGCATTATCAGCTGCTGCTTGCGTCCATTCTTGACATTCTCCATGAAGGCGATAAAAGGTGCCGGACGCCAGAAGCGTTTGCCTATGGTGTAGATTATCCTCAAAAAGACCGGCTGCAGTCTCAAAAACAGGAGTCCGAAGCCTACTATCATAAGGGAAGATGAAAGATAGAGCAGAGGATCCATCGCCTTGTTGTTCAGTACGGTTTCGGTCATGTCTGCCGAACTTCGTCTGAAATTGTAAAAGCCGTAAGATGAAACGGCGATACAGATGATATCCAGATAGAGTATCTCCCAGAAACGTTTTTTATTCAGCGCCTTCTGCTGCTTTAAGTTTACTATCGAAACCCGGCTGTGTCTGATGGCAGGCAGCGTAAGGCACATAAGTCCCACACCTGCTGCACCCAGCATATATATAAGCGCTCTCTTATCAAAGCTTAAGACCAGCTGCTCGGAAAAATCAAATATCAGGAAGTTTCTGGTCGAACCCAGCAGCTTTGCCAGCAGCATGCCCAGCGGCAAACCGCCTGCAATACCGAGAACGCTTAAGGTAAGTCCCTGATAAAGATAGAGCAGGAATATCTGCATGCGCGAACTTCCGCGGCTCTTGATGACCGAGATCTCGTTCCTCTCCATCTCATACATCTGTCCGGATATCATGAGCAGGAACGCTGCAAGCATGATAAGTACAGGAACCTGCAGTATCACCAGTGTCGCACTGATACGCGAATACTTGTTGCCGTATTCGTTCAGCACTTCAAGTATGGGAGGTTCATCTATAACATTCCTGTATGTACTGTTATGAGCATAATAATCTATCCTGTTCTTTAAATCCTCTGCCCTGACTGCTCTGATATCGCTGTATTCAAACATCGCGGTATAGTGGCAGACTATGGAAAACTTCACCGACTTTTCACCGAGAAAACTGTCACGGAAAAGCTGCTCGTTCATAAGACAGAGGTCATCGAACTCGCCTTCTTTCTCGTTCCAGTAAAGGTCACCGGGATTCTTCGGCCGGAATACGCCGACTATCTTATAACGGAGAGGTTTTCCCTCAAAGTTTTTAAGCGCCTTGTACACCATGTTCTCATCAACCAGATAACCCTGTTTGGTCATGCACTTCTGGCTGATCACGACCTCGATCGCACCGTCTTCGGTCAGTCCGGTATCGCTGTACATACGGCCGTTCACTATGTTGATGTGTTCTTCGAGTCTGCTCTTGAATCCGAGACGCGCCGAAAGATCATTGGCATCATTACGTTCAAGTTCCGAGTTGACATTGCTGCCGGTGATCGTATACAGATATATCGTATCCCTTTCCGTTACACCGAGATCGCTGTAAAGCGTGGGGATAAATTTCTCCATATTGGTAATGGTCTTACCGTCTTTTTCCTTTTTTGTGGAAACCTGAAGAGCCATCTGAGCCGGCCATACACCCTTGTTTGAAAGATAATGGTCAAACTCATCCGTGAGCATACGGTTGTAAGCTGCAGTCTGATACAGCGGGAAACTCACTGCCGTTGCGACCAATAAAATACAGCCGAGCAGCAGGCTCAGATTCATCCATCTCTTATGCCACATTTTCTGCAGCATTATTCCCAGCATATCTCAGTTCCTTCCGTAAGGCCTGTTAAGACCCAGTAATTATCGGCATCCGCGCCACCCGGCACAAAAGCCTGCTGGCGTCTGACACCGTTATCTTCCACTACCGTAACATAAGTCGTACGACTTACTTCCGTCACCGCTCTCTTGGGAACAAGCAGCACATTCTCCACGTTACGGAGATTTGCCTTTATCCCTACGCGGCTTAAACTCCACCAGCCTTCGTTATTGCGGCTGCTGCCTGCGATCTCCGCTGCTACCTCGAGCGGCAGCTTAACGATCGCATAACCTGACTGAAGACTCTTGTCGAGCATCAGGGGATTAACCGTCACCACCTGGCAGTCCGTAGTCTTCTGCGCTCCGGCATCATCCTTATAGGATACCTCAACCATGGTACCGTAGCTGAGTTTGCCGTCTTTATCCTCTACCATCACAAAGCAGGACTGATCGTCTGCAAGCCTGCCTATGGTACTGTCGTAAGCCCAGAGTTCTCCGGCTTCCACGTCTGCGATCTCGGTGATCACGCCATCATATTCGGCGCAGATCTCCTTTGTCGCAGCATCCTTCTTCAGTTTGTCCACATACTCCTGCTTATCGGCGATCTGCTTGTTTGCACTCTTGATAAGATATTTGTTTTCCTTTTCGCCTTCTTCCGTATAGTAAGCGATCTGCTCGTTCAGACGCTTAATCTCACGTTCCGTCCTCTCTATCTCCACGGGATCCGATACCACATGCACCTTTACCAGCACCTGCCCTTTGCTGACCTGCTCATATCTCTTGACACATACTTCATCTATGTAAGTGGTCCCGTGCATAACAGGATTGACTATTGCCTTTGCCGAAGGATAGTAAAGAAAACCGGTAGCCGAGAATTCAGAATGGACCGAGCCTTCTTTGATCGTTGCCGTATTGGAACCTCCGGGTACCTTGAATTCGGCCCTGACCAGATCACCTGCACTTAAACCGGAAAGTATCTCCGTATACTGGCCGTCAGAGATACCGCAGATCACCGGCTGTTCACTGTAGGAATCCCCGTCGAGCTTATAGACATAGTATTCGTCTCCGTCACGTACGATACAGTTACTGGGTATGGCTGTCACATCTTCACGATGCTCATACTCCATCACTATGGTCGCAAAATCTCCGAGCTGTATCACCTCGTTAGGATCCTCGACTGTAAACGTTCCGTATACCTTCCCGTTCTTTTCTTCTATCCTTTCGTACTCTTCGCTGCTTAAGCTCTGATACTCTACTTCAAAACGCTGTCCGTTCACAAGAGCATATACATCATCGGCTTTGTTGATATCGGAATTGCTGATATAATCGCAGCGTAGCTGTTTCGTGTTAAGATCTCCCAAAGCCATACTGATGGTATTCTCTCTTATCCAGTCGCCGCTGTAATAATAATCGGGGCCGTAGCTTCTGTTGACGTAGCCAAGGGCAACGACAACACCGTCACGGTTTGCAAGCAGCATCTTATTATTTTTCTGCCTCTGAAGCTCTGTAAGTATCTGCTGCTGCCTTTCCAGATCAAGAGCATAAAGCTCCTCATTTTCCTTATTCTGCTGCTTTACTCTCTTAAGGTTCAGTTCAGCCATCTCGCTTGAGGAGAATTCCCCGAAATGCTTGGCCATCCAGGCTTCATAATCATCCGAATCCTTCTCGGGCTGCGCTTTCTTAAGATCCTCGAGCAGCTCCATTTCTTTCCAGTAGTTCTTCTCGGTCTTTTCCAGATTATCCGCCCTCTGTTCCAGCTCGTCCGCATGGTTCTCTTCCATTTCGGCGATCGCTTTGGACTGATCCTCTATCTTCTGATCCAGATCTCCGGTATAGCCGCTGATCAGTACATCACCTTTCTCCGCCGCCTCTCCGGGTCCCTTTTCGTATGCTTCAAAAGTCATGCTTGTTTCCATGACACACTCTGCAAGTGCCGGAGTACATACGGCTCCTACGACCTTGTAATCATATATGTCCCTGTATTCCACGGGCACATAGCTGGCTGCAACACTGACAGGATCAAGAAGCACGATATTCTCCTCGGCTTCCTGAGCGGCTTTTTTACCGCAGGCCGAAAGAAGGAGCGCCGGGAGCATGGACAGAGCCACTATGCGGTTTTTCATTCCGTTCTTTATCATCCGCGTCTTATTACCTTATCCCCTTCCTGCAGTCCTTCAACTATCTCGGTGATCCCGTCTCCCTTCAGCCCGGTGGTCACCCATACCACATCTCTTAAGCCTTCTTCCGTTACCACATATACATAATTCTTATCACCCGCATTGCGGATACATTCATTCGGCAGATAAAGAGCGTTTTCCTTTTTGTTTGTCACAACCCGTATCTCGCCCTTATCATCCACTTCGAGTCCTTCTATGTTGTCTCCCTTTTCTATCGAAAAATACTGCTGTTCGCCCCAGCTGTCCCGCTCACGCAGCGATACCTCGTAATCGCCGCGTCCGTTGCCGAACATGACCTTCATCGAATAAGTCTCCTCAGTCAGATAGGGTATCAGTTCTTCCTTTTCACTGACAAAATAGCCTTCCTGATCATCCACTATGGTCATAACGCATTTCTCGATATTGCTGGTGGTTCCGATAAGTCCCTTTTCGACCTTGGTCACTTTCCCGTCAAACTGGGCATATACGCGGCTCTGTGCAAGCTGCGTTTTCAGATTATTAAGCTTTTTCTGATCAAACTCGATGGCGTCATTATAACTGTTGATCTTCTGTTCATTCTGCTTCCGCAGACGCTCTATATCTTCATCGTAGGCTTCTTTATCCTCTTCTTCTTTTTTACTCATATACACGAGGCTTAAATAACGGCTTTCCTCATCAAGTGCCTGATCCTCGGGTATATATGAGAGCAGAAGGGTATTTTTTTTGATCCTGTATTCCAGCTCATCTATCTGATCCTCGATATTCCCCAGATCGAGCTCAGCCAGTATATCCCCCTTTTTTACCACATCGCCTTCCTGTACATATATCCTGCGTATCTGTTTTCCGCTGACAGGGAAGAAAACCTCCTGCTCGGCATTCTTTTTATAATAACAGGGAAGGGCTATCGCCTCCTCGAGTGTTCCTCTCATTACTTCGGTAAGGCTGTATTCCGCAGTCTCATCACCGCTCTCAAGTACCAGAGGCGGTGCTTCCTCGGGCTTCTTACCGCAGGCTGCAAGCGAAAAAAGGGCCGTCAACAGCATCAGCCCTGCAAGAAATCTGTTTTTTACCTTACATCTGCTTCTCATAACTCGGATATTTTAACACGTGATACCGTCAAAAACTACGTTGATATAACATTTTACTTCTCAAAAATTGCGAAACATAAGTACGCTCATTCCTCCCGCGCAAGCGAGCTTGCCGCCCGGATGCGTTTACTGTAAAGCAAAAAGAGACGCACCCCGTAAGGTGCGCCCCTCATTAATAACTTACTGATCTGCAGATACTGCTTATTGATTAGCAGCGTCTACATATGCCTGCCAGGAATCTACGATAGCATCAACTGCCTCAGAAACCTTAGCATCACCATTGATGTTCCAGATCAGATCGGGACCTGTCTGAAGGTCAGGGATCATACCTGCATATGTAACGAAGCCGTGTGCGGGATCGCTCATCATAGGAAGGGTCTCATCAAGTGCTCTCTGATCAAAGATACCGGAACGAGCACGTGATACTATACTGTTCTCCTCCTCGATCTCGGGGGGAACGTCGAACCATACATCATATGCGAATGCAATGTTCCAAGCCTGCTCAGGTGTGTAGCAAGCAGGGATAACAGCGGGGTTGTTGCTCCATCTGTTGGTAAGCTGCTTGTCAGCCTTGTCAGGACCATAAGGCATCATAACGAAGCCTGCGTCGAAGCTGATGTCTGCAAGGAAGTTACCGGGTGTTCCGGCATACTCCTGCTCAAGAAGGAATACAGCGTCACCGTTCTTCCAGGAATCCTTGTAGTAATCCCAGGGAGCGGGCTGCATTGTACCGTCTTCACCCTGAACCTCAGGATCTTTATGACGATATTCCTTGATCATTCTGTTAGCAAACTCAAGACCGTTGATAGTAGCCTGATCTTTAACCTTCAGAACGTAGCCGTTAGCATCACGACCAACGAGCTCACCGCCGTTAGAGAAGATGATCTCTTCTACAGCACCACCGGTGTTAGCAGTCCAACCTGCAACATCAACAGTACCATCGTTATCGGTATCTCTCTGAACATCCTTCATGATGCTTTCCCAAGCATCCCATGTCCAGGTACCGTTCTTCTGCATATCATAGATCTCGTCTGCAGTATGTCCACCGTCTTCAAGAAGCTTCTTGTTGAAGTAAACACCATCACGAGGCTCTGAAATGCTTCCGTAGAATGCATAGTTGCCACCCTTGTAAGCGTACTGCTCATGGCAGAGGTTCTGCTGATATTTCTTCTCTGAGAAATCAAGGCAGTCAAGAGTTGACAGATCATACATTTCGTTATTTCTCATTGCTGCAGTAGTTGTAGCATCATCACGAAGTGTGAAGATAATGTTCTCGCACTTCTCAGGTACGCCTGCTTCGTACTCATACTCCATAGCTCCGCCACCTGTGGTAACGTAGTCTACGAAATCCTGGATACATCCGCCCCAGTCAGCACCGCCGACCTGTTTAAGCTTGAAGTTGTACTTCTCCTGTGCCCACTCACGATACTCACGGATCTCTGCCTCGTAGCTTGAAAGGCTGTCCGGATCAGCATGCATGATATCGGTCTCTGCATTTGAGAACCAGTCACGGATGATGATCTCCATGCCGCCCAGATCTATAGGGCTTCCGTCTGCCTTAGTACGTACGGTATAAGGCTCAACTTCCTCTTCGGGCTCAGCCGGTGTATCCGGTGTTTCAGGCTCTGATGTAGCAGGAGCCGGGGTATCCGGGGTGCTGGGCTCTGTGGGCTGTGCTTCACCGCCGCCGCTGGAGCATGCTGCCATGTTGAATGCCATCACAGCAGCGAGTACAACAGGTACAAATTTCCTTTTCATACTTTTCTACCCTCCATATTGTTGTAGATTGATTATTACATTTACCGCTTGGGTACAATTACCCTAACGGAAGTAACCGTGTTATTATACTACCATAAAGTGAAAATAAAATCAATTATTAATTCATACTTTGTTCAAAGTTTGTTCATTTTTTACATCTTGATGCCTGTGGATGCAATACTCTCCACAAATTTCCTCTGTGCAAAGAGGTAAAGAACGATAAGCGGTCCTACCACCATCAGGGTTGCAGTTGACAATATACAGTTGGAATATGCTATTGATACTGCAACCTTCTCACCTGTAAGTCGGCTGATATAAACGCCGAGGGAGTCAACTATGGTCGATATACTCGTACTTACCAGACGTCTGCCGCCCAGGAACATTCTTGAATAAAAACCGTCAGTCCACTGCCATACGAATGAGAACAGGAAGCAGGAAGTAATGATCGGTGTTGCTTCGGGAAGCATGATCGTCGTAAAGGTCTTGAACATGCCGCAGCCGTCAACATATGCAGCTTCTTCCATATCCATCGGGATATTACGGAAGAACTGGCGGATCATGTAGATATAGAGACCATCCTTCAGACCCATACAGCCGGCGCACATCATATAGTAAGGAATGATGGAACCACGCAGGTTCAGTGCTTCACCTTTTACTGCCTTGATGATCCCGAATATATCAAAAAATCTGAATCGCAGGAACAGTGATGTGGAAATGACCTGGGGCGGGATCACTATGATCAGCATGACAAAGGCAAACCACAGTTTCTTCAGCGGGAACTTGAATCTTGCGAAACCGTAACCGACCAGTGTACACATTGCTATCTGTAAAAGTGAAGTGGTCAGTGAGATCACAAGTGAGTTTACGAAACCCACCTTATAGTTCATAACGTCTGCTGCGATCTTGTAGTTATCCAGCGTGAAATGAAGCGGGATGGATACAACGACCGGATCGAACAGATCCTCTTCAGTCATCAGACTGACGGATATCTTGTTCAGGATCGGCTGCAGTATCAGGAAACAGAGACCGAAAAGCAATATGAAACGACAGATGCTCACCGCCACCTGAGTTGCTTTCTTTCTGAAGAGATAACCTCCCGATTTTCTGTTTCTATCCCAGAAGGTGTCCTTTGCTATATTAACATCAATCACTGTAATATACCCCCTTTGAGATTCCTAACGAAGTGATACCGACGAAGGCGATGACTACCACGAAGTATACCCAGGTCATGGCTGATGCCGTGCCGTAATCCTGCTTCTGTATCATAACTGTCTGTATCTTATCAATTACCTGGTTATCGGAACGCATACAGAAGTCTACTACCGTATACACCCAGTTTACCAGGAAAAGTGAACTTATCATGGGGAAGGTAACCTTCCACAGACTCTCCCATGCTGTACAGCCCTCTATCTGAGCTGCTTCATACATACTTGCCGGTATGGTCTGCAGACCGGAAAGGAAGATGATGATCTGAATACCGCTGGCCAGAGCCACATCATATATGTTGTTGATGACTTCGAAGACCTGCTCGAATGCCCTTCCGCCTATACCCGTCGTACGTAGTATCGTCTGTATGCCTCCGGTGATGCTGAAGGAAGATGTCGCATTTTCCACTGTCTGCTGCAGCTGTGCTATCAGCTGGTTATTTGACTCGAGTCCGAGCATAACACCCGATGAAAGTATGACCGGAAGGAAGAACACCGCACGTACAAGTGCACGTCCCTGGAACTTCTGGTTCAGTATCAGTGATACGAAGAAACTGAATACTATGATGGCCAGTGAATATACGACCATTCGCAGCAGCTCCTCCGTAAGAAGCCTTACATAATCCGGATCGGTACGGAATGAGAAGTAGTAGTTTGCCGTTCCGTTCCAGGTCATCTTGAAGATGCCGGCGCCCAGCTCTACAGATGTAAAGCTCATATACAGCGACTGCAGGAACGGTCTGAGCATGAAGATCAGGAAACCGAGTATGAAGGGCAGGGTAAACAGATAACCTGCTATAGCCTTCCTCTTTTCCAAACCGACCAGTCTTTTTTTCTTTTTCTTTTCCATGTTTAAAGCCTCTCTTATCCGATACTTAAGATATTATCGTACAACCGTGTAATCACGGGCCGGTACGGTAGTGCCGTCTTCTGCAACGTAATCCTCGGTAAAGCTGTAGTTCGTATATACCCTGGTTCCGTCCGCATAAGTGGTACAGCGTACATAATCACTCAGCACCTCATGGTCTGTCATCTCCTGATTGAAGCAGTGACCTAGTTCATTGTTGTAACGCTTGCACATATCTGTCATGCGGTCTTTCCATGCAGCATATTCACAGCCGTAATACTCAGAATAAAGCGTCTTCTGCAGGACGAAAGAACTCTCTTTCATGAGTGTGAAGCTTAAGCCCGCACCGTATTCCGCACTGCGCAGGAGCTGCTCCTGATCATCACCGCAGATATTTATGGGTTCACCGGTGTAATCTATATAACCGTGAACTGCTATCTGGTAGAAAGGAACGTTCTTATCTATGATGGTATATTCGCTTCCCTTCAGGTCCATATTTGTTACCATATCCACGAAAGGAACCGCATAGTCATTACCCATGTTGATCATGACTCTCTTGTCATCAAGTGACTTGAGAAGCTCTACATGCTGCTTCTTGGTATCCTCACGGCTGTGGCTGTCCTTACGGTAGAAGTCGGAACTTACATCCATACCGAGATCTTCGAAGGAAACGCCTGTACCATAAGTCTTGGCAGCTGCAACAAGGTTGTCAGCCATGGTCTTCGCCAGTGAATTATGAAGCAGATAATAGCTCTTGAAGCCTTCTCTTGCCGCATAGGTAACGTGGCTGTAATTAAAGAGTTCCGCACGCTCCTTGGTAAGGAATCTTGCCGCATCCCTGTAGGAAAGGAAACCGTTAAAGATATTGCTGCGATGTTCGTACTGTGTTATGCCGTTCATATAAAGATTAACACTTGACGAATCAGCTGCAGATGCAAGATCGACTATATCTTTTTCATTACCCAGCGACATAACGGGTTTTACTTTGGTAAGTATCTTCTGATTAACGCCGCCGTTACACCAGCCGCTGTATTTAACCGAAAGCTTTCCGATACCGGAAGAATCCATCTCGGCAATCATATCCTTGGCTTCCTTGAAAGAAGTAAGCTTAACCGGAAGTGATACCGGCACACCCAGCACCTGCTGAACCTTATCGACCGCACCCAGTATCTCAACCTCTACGGGAGCCTGATCATCGGTATTGAGTGACATGTATTCACCGTAAGTATTCTCAAGATAATCCCTGTATGCATAAGCCATATCCACATAGTCCGTGGAATCCAGGAAACGGTAACGCTGTACTATCTTTTCTCCGGCCGGAAGACTGGGCAGGAAGGAGTAAACAGCCGAACTCGACATATTGGATATATCAAATTCCTGCTTGGGGATCATCGTATAATCTACATTTACAAAGTTGTAGTCATTCTGTTTTCCGTTTACCAGCGCCTTCACGGAACCGTAAGAGGAACCGTCTTCAAGGATACAGATAAAAGATCCTTCTCCGCTGGAGTGTCCGAATACATTGAAGTATGCCCTGGTATTATGTATGACATATTTTCTTCTCATACAGAAATCCCAGCCGTACATATTTGCATAATAGTTGTTCTGCGCGGTTTTGCCGTTATTGTACTCTATAATTCCGCCACCGCCTTCGGGCACGAGCATGAAGCCTTCTTCATTCTTGCTTCCTGCGCCGAAATAAGGCAGAGGGGTGATCATCGTAATGGGTGCCTCGGGATCATATTCCATGGAATCGAAAGGCAGCTCAACTACCAGATCATCACCTTCAAGACGGAAATCCATCTCTACATTGAAGAGCTCGTTCTCTTCATCGCCTTCGGACTGGTCAAGCTCTTTATCTGCCTGATACTCTTCATAGGTGTACCCTGCTTCTTCAAGAGCTTCCTCTATGACCTGCTTACGGTCTTCTCTGGCGTTATCCTTGAGCACGTAGATAGGCTCGGTTTCAAATATGGGATACTTCTCAAGCAGCGCTTCCTTGTCATCACCCTTCTTGAGCTTCTTGATATCGTACTTCTTGTACATATCCTTAACAAGTGAAGCCTTGTTCTTTTCCATCTTCTCTCTGAGGGCATCCATCTCGCTCACACGTTTTACCTTCGGGATGATATACTCTCTCTCGACTTTACCGAGTGTATAGAATACCTTTACTGTATCACCTTCCTGCTTGATCTCGTAAATGGAGTTGTCAACACTGAAGGATTTCGTATCATATATTGTTTCCAGACCGCTCTTGATGGTATAGGTGAGCAGCAGGTTGGACATCATACGGTTCTTTTCTTCCGAAAGAGCTCTGGAGTCGCTCTCGGCATTTTCTATATAGGAAGACCAGACCTTACCCGTGGACTTTTTGGTGACAGTAAAATGAGTGGTCAGCGGGTCCATGGTGAAGAGTATGTCATTGCTCTCCATTACTATCGGATCTTCGCCTCCCTCATAGCCGTAGGGTATTATCTGTACCTTTTCCTTCTCCGGGTTAACGAAGTGGATTATCAGGAAAACGCCTATGCCTATCAGTCCGAGAAAGATCACGGGTGCAATAAGGCTCTTGAAAAAGTCACGTATCGCATTGGCGCGTTCCGTGTTGGCCTCGCCCCTTACTCTTCTTCTCTTTGCCGGTTTTACCTTCACCGGTTTTTCTTTTTTTGTCTTATTTTCTTCGCTCATGGCAACTCCTATCCTTCCAAGGTCTTATAGTCTTTCGCCGTCACATTCGGTACATCAGTTCTCGTCCGATAGAGATAAAGTACGAGATACCCTGCGTAACCATACTGAAGAATATCATCAGCAGGAAGATCATGACCAGCACCGCGAAAAGCGAAGCTATGGTAAACATCAGAGTCTTTCCTGCAGAATATGCATGTATCTGTCCCATACCGCAGATGATCAGTATACCGCACCAGACGAGGGAAAGCACGCTCAGCACTGCGTAGAACTGCCCTTCTTCTATGGTAACAAAGTTACTTACTATCATCAGAGGTATCTGTATGACCGGATAGGGAAGCATTCCGTAGCAGGCTCCCATATAGACATCGCCCAGTCGTCCTTTACCGTCAAACAGTGTTGTAAGAGCCCAGTTACCCACAACCCAGAGACCAAGAGGGAAGATGATACTGGCAATGTAAAGAAAGATGTTCACATCCTCCCAGTATACGTTCAAAAACAGGAAGCTGGTATATTTCAGCTTGATTATACGGGTAAAGATGGTGAGGAACAATATAGTGTTCGCAGCCGCATAACTTCCTCTGTGCTCATGTGTAAGCTTCCAGAAGCCGTCAAGCGGATGTGTGAGACAGTAGAAGCCAAATTTCATCGTCTTCTGCCAGCGTGCGAAATTCTGGGCACGCCTCATCCTCTTTTCTTCTTTACTCTCTTCTCTTTCGTAATTTCTGGATCTGGCCATACTCGTCCACCCTTTTCGTTATTGATTGTTATTCCTCTGTCTGTTTCTCAGCTTGAATATATCTGCGTTATCGATCTCTTCCTTCAGTGAATAAACCTTGGAGATACTCATGGGTACCAGGAAGAGACAGAGTATTATCACTACTATTCCTATTATGTTTTCGCGTATCCACTGTTTACGATACTGCGCATAAGCCCTGGAATAATTCTCGTCATCGTATTTTACTTCGAAATAGTCCATAGACTCTCTGTACTGCTGCTTACGGAGAAGCGAACGTCCGATGCCGATATAGGCAAGATCATAGTTGCCGTTCAGCATCTTTACTTCTTCCCAGCAGGCCTGAGCTTCATCATATTCACCTACTTCGAAATGTGCCATTGCATCGTAGATGGTCTGACCGTAATGAGTAGGGATAAAGAGCGTTATCGTTCCGTCAAGCTGGTCAAGGACAAGCAGATCGTAATCCATATGTTCTATGGATACCGGCTTACGGAAATATCCCGCCTGGTTGCCGTTTCCGCCGAAAGCATATACCATACGTCCCTGATCATCATAACCGAAGAGACGTCCGCGGTTCTGGTCAAGACATACATAAATGTCATTATCCAGCACGGTAACATCCTTGAAATAGGAAGGTCCGGTGATACCGCCGCCGCCGCCCCAGTAGAGGTCGCCGTATACGGGCCACTCGCCGTTGCGGACAAGTATGTCGGTACCCATCATGTTAAGCTTACGTACCGCATCCACTTTCTCCGCATCCAGGTCTTCTTCCTTGAGGCCGCCTGCAACAGCATAGATGAAACCTTCTTTGTCAAGATATACGTTATCGTATTCCGTAGGCACGAAGGAAACCATCTGTGCGCGCTGTTCCTGGGATGCAAAACGCTTCCACATATAATCCAGGAAGTTGTATGATACTCTGGTAGCTCCGACAAATCCTGAGAAAGTACCGTCATTTTCAAACTTGAGCAGACCTTTGTTTATACCGCTTGCCTCGACATAGATACGTCCGGCGCTGTCAGCCACGAGCTTGTCGGGACGGAAGCCCATCTCTTTGTCAATGGCCTGATCGGAAGGTCTGGTGAAAGACATGATATAATTCAGATCCTTGTCGGTCCTGATCACTCGGTTGTTTTCCCTGTCAGCTATAAAGAAGTCACCGTTTTCACTGATGGCTATATCTGCAGGTCCGTTGAAAGTTTCGGGATCTGCTCCGGCAATCTTGGTGATTTCCCTTACATAGGTAAGTGAATCGGACCCCGAACGTTCGAACTCGATGATACGGTTATTACCGGTATCACAGAGAAATACATGATTTTCATGTACATAGAGAGACTCGGGAGCCTTCAGATTCTTGTCAAGACCGAGGGCACCGAAATCAAATACCTGAGCAACGGTATAGGTATCGGGGCTGTCCTGAACATCTCCCCAGTAGTCATAGGTATATGTGTAATTGTCCTCTCCCGCTTTTACGGTGGCGAAGCTCGAAAATCCGACTCCTATCATCACCGCTGTAGCTGTCACGATCCTTGCGATCTTTG
>JAEEGL015564757.1_pt1 | contig 14133 bp, 9 predicted proteins | sample 9134231 | NCBI WGS metagenome assembly JAEEGL01 (sample SAMN16246548, study PRJNA631951) | gut metagenome | biome: gut microbiome; feature: rumen; material: fiber-attached | host: Bos | place: Iran: Karaj | collected 2018-10 | reverse complement strand
GTAAAGGGCGGCAAGAAGATTGTTGCGAACCGTTGGGAGGGCGCGAATGGCGAGACAGGGATTCTCGTCTGGAACGCGGATGACAAGCCAGCGAAGGTGTCTGTGGCGTTCGGCGGAGTGTTGCTTTCCGCCAGCGAACCGGAACGCGGCGAAGTGAATGCCGCCGATCCCATCCCGCCGAACTCGCTCCGTCTGTACAGATACTCTGTACGATTCACATCTTGATGAGCTGCCGCTGAAGGGCGAGGCCGATGGCCTCGGATCTGTTTGAGACGTTGAGCCGCGCGAAGATGTCGCTGAACTGCTTCTTTATGGTGATCAGCGAAACCTGCATCTGGTCGGCGATCTCCTGGTTGGTGAATCCGCGCGCGGCCAGTTCGAGCAGTTGCAGTTGGCGATCGGTGAGATGCGACATGGACGACTCGTCGTTCACGAGCGCCAGTATCTCTTTCGAGAGGACTTTCTCCCCCGCGAACACCTTGCGGATCGCCTGGGGGAGGTCGCGGGTGGGGGCGTTCTTGAGCAGTACGCCGGAAGCACCGTTCAGCACGGCGCGGGCCAGGTCTGCAGATGTGCCGTAGGACGTGAAGACCAGCACGCGCGGCGGCGTCTCGTCCGGCGTCTCGTCTTCCGCCGCCACGGATGTGATCTGCCGCGTCGCTTCGGCGCCGGAAAGCGTCGGCATCATGAGATCCATGACCACGACATCGGGCTTGAGCGCGCGTGCCTTGGCCACGGCCTCATCGCCGGTTTCGGCTTCGCCCACGACGGTCATGTCCTTCTCGCGCGACAGGAGCGACACGAGCCCTACGCGCATGATTGAGTGGTCGTCGGCGACAAGAATGCGTATCTTGTTCATGGCAGTGCGATATTGACGGCGACGCGGGTGTTCCCTTGCGCCGAGGTTATGGTGAAAGAACCGTTCATGGCGGCAAGCCGTTCATGTATGCCGGCTAGCCCGAAATGTCCATCGCGCGGCCCCGGGTGACGTTGTGGGTCAAACCCGCATCCGTTGTCCGATACCGAAAAGCGCAAACATCCTTCTTCTGCCGTTCCGGCGACTTTGATGCGTGTGGCCGCTCCGTGCCGAATGGCATTCGCGACAAGTTCGCGGATGATGCACAGCACGGCATGTGTCGTGGTGTCCGTCATGAGCGACCGGGCAACCGGAAACCGGACGGAGATGTCCGCTTCCGGTTTCAGCCCCGTAAGCGTTCGCAAGATCGCCCGTTCGAAGTCGGGATCGTCAACCGTGTCGTTACGCAGATCGAAGAGACAATTCTTGAGTTCCGTCCTGCTGGACTCCAACATCCGCTCTGCCGTCGCAAGGAGACTTCTTGCGGTCTCCGGGTCTTCGGAGACGGCGCTCTCGCCGGCGGCAATCTGGCAGGCGACGCCCGCAAGCGTCTGCGAGAGGGAATCATGCAGTTCCACGGCAAGACGGGTGCGTTCCGCCACCTTGCGCCGCATCATGATACGGTTGAGGGCACGGTTGGTAGCAATGATCAGGATTATAGCCATCAGCAGCGACATGATGAGCGCGGTCAGTCGCGCCGGCGTCCACCACGGTGGGCTTGAGAGTATTCGAATGTCTTTGGGAGAACGCAGTATCAGCTTCAGGCCGCGCGTCTGCGGCAATACGATGCTTTCGCGCCAACTGTCCGTCTCGGTGACTGCGAGAACGACAATCTCGATCATGGAACCTGGCTCCAACCGTGGAATAACGTCGGGCGAGGAAGAGCAGTCAACGGGCAGGGTGAAGCCGTCGTCGTTGAGCGAGAACAGCATGAGCGAGGGCTGGATATCGAGTATAGTTCCTTTGATACGCAGAAGCCGCCCGTGGCTGTAGCCGTTTATCCGTGGTTGGCCTTGTTCGTCAGTGAGAAGATGCCGCAGCACGGCGTCAACAGGCGTAGGCTGTGGAATGTCAGTGCCAGGGGTCTGATTCACCTTGCATCGTGCGTAGATGAGGTTTATGCCATATAGATCGGTGTCGGGAAACCCGACGACCGTGACATGATCCCCTGACGACGGCATTTCGTCTGGGCGGGCGAGCGTAGCCTTTAACCGGTGATAGCCGCGTTCCATCAGCATCAGCTGATTGCCACCCCATGTTGCCAACACTATTCCATCAAATCGACGGGACGTCATACATGCAAGTTCGCTTGGTGTCCAGGTTGAGTCAAGGTCTAGTCCTGGTGCGGTGAAGATGTCGGTGGGGGGAGGGTGCATCACCTCAAATCCGCCGGGGGGATCAATCGAGAGATAGTTGGCGATGTTTCTACGGGCACCCGTAGGCTTCATGACTACCCCAGAGAGACGAAGCCGCGCGCCGAGAAGGGCGAATACGTTAACTGCGCTATTCGTATCATCAATAAGGGACACATTCAGGACGGCTGCACCATCTTTGATCAATAGCTGTATTGCTTTGGCGTCTATCTCGTCATGCCTGGCAAGAACAAGTGTACCTTCGGTTGTCACCGTTTGGTAAAGGAAGTCTCGGTGAACAAGTTCGGCAAGGGACGTTTTTCTGGGTAGTGGTAGAGATGTATGGTTCAGATGGAGAACGTTGTGGACAATCTTGTACACAGAGCCGTTGTCGCATCGTACGCATTCACCAGAGACCTCAATGATGTCACCAAGATCGATTCCATAGTTCTTCTTTACGAAAAGAAAATGGTTCTGTCCATTTTCATCTTTGATCGCAAAGTTAAGATCCTTGCACACCATGGCAACCATGCCTGTAAAACAGAAGCTACCGATGCTCCCCACCTCTTGGGGACGACGTGAAGCCGTTTCCTCTCCAGCCGCAGTTGTGGCGATGGTGACAAGTGCCACTATTGCGAGCGTGCGGGCAAGAAGCGGTATCGCCGCCGCAAGAATCGCAATCATGCGTATTTTCGATATATATGTCATTTGATTTCTGCTGAAACTCGACCGAGCAGACGGTCGGTCGGAACGAGGTGATTGAAGAATGTGTTGGCGCGTATTATACCACATCGCGGAGAACGGGCGGGCGACAAATTGAAAAATGTCATTTAGTCGCCCGTGGTCTTGGCAATGGGGGCGGCAGATATGGCTTGGCGGAATTATACTTTGGTATAATGGCGGCGAGGGTGGGATTCGTGTATAATGTGGATCGTGGTTACGAGGAAAAATTTTATCAGAGGTGGTGTCGCCATGGCAGCGATGCCCGCGCTTGTATCGGCCAGTGGCGGCAAGAGGCGATGGTTTAAGGGTAATCTGCATTGTCACACGTATTGGTCAGATGGCAGGGCATTCCCTGACCAGGCCGTCAAAAGCTATCGTGATGCGGGTTATGACTTTTGCGCCATCACGGATCATAATCGCATGGGCGAGGACCGTGACTTTTGGCGCAAGGTCGTGCCGGAGGACAATGGTCGGCCGCTGGTTGTCGGACGCAGGAATTTCGACATCTACATGAAGGACTTTCCGTGGGCGGAGTCGCGTGAGGCGAACGGCACAACCGAAGTGCGGATTCAGACACTGACCGACCTGATCAAGCGCTATGGCAAGCCGGGGGAGTTCTTGGTCATGCGCGGCGTTGAGATTACCCAGGCGTTCCCCCGCGACTTCGTCCAGCACATGCACATGAACTACGTGAACCTGGACGCCATTCCGGATGAAATTGCGGCGGCAAAACACATCCAGACGTTTCCCGATGCCGCGTCTGCGTCCGAACTCGTCCGCGCCGCGCGCAGCCGTGTTGAGGCGCTTGCGAAGTCGCTCAACTCTCCGCCTCACATCTGCTTCCTCAACCACCCGCATTGGCGGTACTATGATATCGTTGCGCAGGACGTCATCGACAACCCCGATGTGCGTTTTTTTGAGGTGTGCAACAATGGTTCGGACTTTCCGACAGTTGGGTTGCTTCCTGATGACGGGCTGTACAACGACAGGATGTGGGACGCGGTGAATACGGTCCGCGCGAAAAATGGCCAGCCGCTTCTCTATGCAGTCGCGAATGACGACTGTCATTTCTATCCCTGCACGAAGACGGAGAAGCCGTGCACATTCGGCGATGCCTACACGATGGTGCGCGCCGAAGAACTTACGCCTGCTTCGCTGTTCGCAGCGATGGCGAAAGGTGATTCGTATGCGAGTTGCGGCGTGAATCTGGAAGATGTGCAGTTCGACGGCAAGACGCTGCATGTTGCGGTTTCTGCGAAGGCGGGTGTCGCCTATACGGTGAAGTTCATCACCACGAAGCGCGGTGCGGACACGTCCGTCGTGCAGACGGTCTCGATACCGGAAAAGGATCTTCATGGCTGGAGTGGACGTCCGGCGCGGACGGTGCCAGTGTATTCGCCGGAGATTGGCGCAACAGCAAAGAGCGTTTCCGGCGGCAAGGGCGAACGCGTGGCGGTGGAGTACAGCCTCGCGGCAGACGACCTCTACGTGCGGGCTCGTGTGGAGAGCGATGAGCGGGCTCCCTATTACGCGCTTGGCGGGAGTGGCGCTCTGCACCCCAAAGTCGCCATGGCTTGGACACAACCCTACCAGTTTTAACCTTTCCCCTTGTTTCTCTTTTGGCGGACAAGTTATTATTCACTCAATCTCCATAAAGGAAAAGGAGCAAAGACGATGAAAACGAAATCAGTACTCTGCCTTGCAGTGGCGGCCTTGTCCCTCTGCGTGGTTGGGGGTGACTACGACGGATACTACTCGATGATCCGCGATAGCGGCAGCGCATGGATCAACGGGTGGGGGTGGCCTAACAACACCTATCCGTCGGCAGGTGCAAAGTGCTACATCCCGACGCAGTATACCATGACTGTCACCTCCGGACAGAGCGAAACGACATTCCCCGGTTCGGAACTGGTGATTGGCGGCACGTTCCAGTTGTATAACATCGGTACGGACTACGCTTGGAACTCCGAATTCAGGAATTCCGTTCCGCTCATCATGGCACCCGACGGCGTATTTAAGATAGCTGCCTATTCAGCCAGTTTCTACAGTCCGATGGAGATCCGTGGCACGCGGGAGAGCCCGTCATTGTTCAGATTCCATACCGCTGATACGAACAACCGCATATTCTATCCGTACTTCACCTTTACTTCGACGGCGGATGCCGTGGCGAGATTCTGCGTTGTGCCAGATAACGTCAATGGACGCTTCCAGTATGCTTTCAGCGCGAGCGCGGATGGCGGAGCAGACTTTAGCGGATATTACGGAACGCTTCTTTTCAATGATGCCGGTGCAACGTTCAATGCTTTCAGTGTCTCGATGCCCGGCACGCTTGAACTCGCAAATGGCGCGCAGGCCTATTTGACCGGCAATCCGGCGACCTCATCGTTTGGTACGCTCAAGATTGATTCTGGGGCTGGACTCAGCTTTACCGCCGCCGACAATGCCAATGAAATTACCATCACAAACCGGTTGACATTGGCAGAGGGGTCAAAACTCGGGCTCAAGAAGATTAGCAGCTTTGCATTTCCCTCGCACGAGACGTCTTCATACAAAGTGTTCACGCTGACAGATGCCGCCGTTCAAAACGGCATCCCTGGCTTTCAGGGTGTGACGATTGATATTGGATATGACGAACCGATTGATTCGAATCGCGCCAACTCCAAGAAGCTTGGGCTGCCGACGGTGGCAATCATCACGAATAACCTCGCGGGGGGTGCGGCTGAAATCAGCGTAAAGCCCCGTCCCGTGGTGACTCTCACCAAAAGTAGCGGCTGGATGGCGACCCCGTTCAAAGAGGGTTTCGACTGCACCGGCTATCTTTCTGACGACCGCTCGTTCCATTCAGATGCCGATTATTATGCGACAGGCGCGTACAACATCTATGTTCAGGGGACGGGGACGACGACCGTGTTTCCGGGGCATTCGATTACCTTCAAGGGGACGTCGGTGAGCTTTTACGACGGTTACGAATTCCCCGATCTACGCGTCTGCAGCGGAGCGCTGTTCCGTCCGGGCCGGGGCGGGACTGATTGGCCGATGACCTTGACGATTGGCGGCAAGGCTCAAGTGCTGGAGAATGGGTGGTCGGCAGTGTCCTGGCAGTGGGTTGTCCGCAACAACAACGGCTGGAAGATCAACTCGGCGCTTTCCGGCTACGGATCAATCCAGTTTTTATTCAGCCCGTCAAGCAATGACAAGAAGGAACGTTGGTCGGGTGCAGTGGAACTTTGCGGCGACAATTCGGCATTCACCGGCACGATGACTGTCGCCTACGATCCATCCGGAGTGTCCGCCGGCATCTTTAATGACAACGGCTGGGGTGAGTTCTCTCCGAGCGCAGTGTCCAATACGACGCTGACCGTCCACAGTAAGGCCAATCTTGGTGGTGCGCTTACGGCGTTTAATTCAGAATCTCTGGTGATTGGTGATTACTGCCGACTGGCTTTTGCCGAAACGGCGGTCTTCGACGAGATGACACGCGGATGGACATTCCCCTCGAACGCCTATCTGCGCGTGGCGGATGGAGCGCAGGTGACGGTCAAGCAGACGATTACCTGCGGAGATGGCGCGCGGCTTGTCAAGGAGGGTGCGGGAACGCTGATTCTCGGCGGCACGGTTGGGTCTGTTGCCAATGCCGCTACCGCGCCTACGCTCGAAGTCTCTGAAGGCCGTCTTGGTTTCGCTTCGACCAATGCGTTCGGCAACCTCACAATCTCGTTTGCCTCTGATGCGAAACTGGTGGTTGATGCTACGACTTCCGATAGTGTGCTTAAGGCGAAAGGCGTCTCCGTAGGAACGGCGACCTTCGGTGCTTCCGGCAAGATTCCGGTTGTGATTGATGCCGGTGTGCTTGGAAGTGGAGAAAAAGCCTCTGTTGCCGTGATGACGCTTGCCAACGCCGCGTCTGCTGAAGCCATGAAGGAACGGCTTTCCATCACGCGCATCGCAGAACACAAAATCGTGCTTTCTACGGTTCCGAACGGGGATGGCTCCGTCACGATCTTGGCGGATATCTGGCCGGCTGGTTTCATTCTTAGTTTCAAGTAATACGGTGCGCCGAACGATGATATCGAAAGTCGTGAAGCCGTTGGTGTCGTTTGCCGTCGCATTTGCGCTGGGCGTGGCTGAAGCGGACACACCGATTCTGTACGGTGACGGCATCGGAGATGATACGGGCGCGATTCAGGCAATGATCGATTCTGGCAGGGGAATCGTAAAACTGCCGAGCCCGAAGAAGCATTACCTGATCAGCCGTACGTTGAAGTTCGGTGATGGAACAGGACTTGAACTCGAGACTGACACACGCATCCTTCTCGCGCCCGGTTCGTCGTGTCCGCTTGCCGCAAACCGCGACCTTGACAACGGCAACAAGTCGATAACGATCATCGGCGGCATATGGGATATGGACAACGTTCATCAGGCACCGAATCCGTGGTGGCGGCAGTTTTGCAGCCCTCCACAGATGCCGGAGAAGCACAAGCCGTATGCTCGTGAACGGTACATGGGACATGCGTTCTACTTTGAATCGGTCAAGGGATTTCGGTTTTCAGGGGTGACGATTCGAAACCCCGTCACCTATGCGTTTCACATTTGCCGCGTTTCTGACTTCACGGTAGAGAACGTCACGTTTGACTTCACGACCTGTCATCCCGTTCGCGGCAACATGGACGGCATCCATCTTGATGGTGGTTGCCGCCACGGCCGCATCGCGCATATCCGTGGCACGGCTTTTGACGACATGGTCGCCCTGAACGCCAACGACGCCGACTGTGCCGCGCATCAGGAGGCGATTTCAGATATTGAGATAGAGGACATACAGGCGGACTATTGCCACAGCGCAATCCGATTCCTGTCCGTCGATGCTCCTGTCGAGCGGGTTGTGGCTCGAAACATCCGAGGTTATTTCTACGCTTACGCGATTGGCTTCACCCATTATTTTCCGCAGCGTTCGGAAATGGGGCATTTTACTGATATCTCAATTACCGATGTGAAGGTTGGCAAAGCGACGCCTCTCGCCGAATTCCCGTGGGCAATCTATGCGCGGAAGATTCCAACCGTGTTTTACGATGAGAACATCCACTTAACGAATGTGCATGTCGATGATTTCGAGGTGCTACCTGCCCTGAAGGAACTGCCAGAACCGTTTCGATCGAAGGAGGGTGTGAAGGTCTCTGAGCGTTTTGGCTTTGATCCTGTCGATTCGACGAGGTTTCTGCAGGCGGCGCTCGATTCAGGCCTCCCGAAGATCATCATTGACGCAAAAAAGGATGGACCGTGGTTCACGTTGCCGCTTCAGGGGCGATCCAACCAGACAATCGTCTTTGAGGAAGGTGCCTATATCGTCGCCAAGCGTGGTGAATACAAGGATCCATACACCTCGCGGCTGATTACGTTTTCGCAGTGTTCGAATGTCGTGATCCGAGGGCACAGTGCCGACACCTGCGGGTTTCGAATGTGGCGCGATGATTACGATGATCGGGTGATGTACAAGTGGAGCGAATGGCGGCATGGGATTCAGATCCTTTCCTGCGAGGACGTCACGCTTGACCGCATCAGCTCCAATTTCTCTGGCGGCGATGGGTTGTACATTGCGGATGCCGGGGGAAAGGGCGCAACCCGTGAACAGCATCTACCCGAATGCCGCAATATCGTTGTGAGGCGGTGTCTCTTCGACCGGAACTACCGGCAGGGCATTTCGGTGATTGCGGCGGACGGACTCTGGATTGAAGATACGGTGATGTCAAACACCCAAGGTACCGATCCGCAGGCGGGTGTCGATTTTGAGCCGAACGAGCCTTGGCAGTGCCTGAAAAACATCGTCCTCAAGGGGTGCAAGTCGATTGACAACTGGGGCATGGCTTTTGACATCCTCACCATCAAGCACGACCGCACGTCCGAGTCTCTTGACATTCGCTTTATCGACTGCGAATCGATCGGTGGCCTCCATGCGTTCCGCTACGGCAACAGTTCGCGTGATCCGGAGGTGCTTGTGGACGACGGACGAATCACGTTTGACGGCTGCCGGTTTGCACGGTCGCGGAAAAACGCAGTGAAGATTACGCGAAAGCCCTATTCGACCGGTCATGTCGAGTTCAAGAACTGTCGAGTTGAGGACTGCGGACTTGATGCCCCTGATGATTCGGACATTGACGTTTCGGTGGGTGGACATCCCGGCGAAAAGGCCGGCGGATATGTGTTTGACAATGTGCGTGTCCGCCAGCGCAAGTCACGTGCGCCGGTTGGGTTCGTGAAGCGAGACGGCGAATACGACGGCAGGCCTTCTCAGATCAGCGGCAGAATTACCGTGACCAGTCCAGATGGCAAGGAGACTGAATATGTCTATGACGAAGCGTGGCGGGCGAAAAATCTGCCTTACCGAAAGGCCGCTCAACTTGTCGTCCGGGTCAAGGCATCTCTGAAAGGCGTTCAGGTCATTGACCGGAATCCTGGAAAGATGAGTATGTGCGAACCGGTCTTCTATCGCGGCAACTGGTTCACGCCCGTAAAGCCGATTGTCTTTTACGCGGCGAAACCCGGCAAGGTACACATGAAACTGATGCAGGCGCTTGTCGGGAACCGCACCTACAAGACTGGCGCCAACACAATTTCGCTTTATCGCCATGGGGAAACGGACCCGATCGCGCAAAACGCGGCGAAAATCCCCGAGACGCCGGAGGGCGGCATCATCGAACTGGATACTCCTGATGCGGGCTTCTATGCATTGGATGTTCCGACCGGCGGTAATGGCGTAGCGGTACTGGAGAGCGACGTGCCAATTGCCTACGACTGCACGGGGGCAATGTTGGGCATGGTGGGACCGGCGAAACCGCCTGCTTCGTCGTTGTATGGATGGAAGTTGGCTCGGCTCTTTTTCTGGGTTCCGAACGGGAGCACCTTCGCCAATCTGCTTGCCGGTGACGGCACCGAGAGCGCATCGATGGAGGTGATCGATCCCACGGGCAAGACGGTCTGGAACGTCAAGACCATTACCGACGTAGGACGTTGTCAAATCGAAAATGCCGAAGAGGGGCTTTGGTCAATTCGTGTTGGCAGACCACAAGATGGTGTTTATGAGGATTTCCTTCTTGGTCTCAATGGTGTTCCGGGTTGGTACTTTTTTTGTGGAGACAAGTATTGGAAATGAAAATATTCTTGGGGACCCCCGCGTGTAGAAACCGTGTAAAAACGGTGTAAAAGTTTTTTACACGCTTTTACAAAGATTTTACATCGTTTTTCTTGCGGATTTGCCTTGGAATGTGCTAATATCCTCGCATGATGCGCGCGCAAGGGCGTTCTGGGCGGAACAAGCGCGCGAATCGCAACAAAAAGAAAGAGGAATGAAATGACAAGGAAGAAGATCGATGTGCCGACATCGGCATCAAGCGAAGTCGACGAATGTTCGCCAGAATCGACAGTCGCGGACGCCATACGTTCGCGGATACTCACGATTCGCAGCGTACAGGTCATGCTCGACCGTGACCTGGCGGAACTGTATGGAGTACCGACGAAGCGCCTGAATGAGCAAGTAAAGCGTAATGCCGAGAGATTCCCCTCGACATTCATGTTCCATCTCGCAACTGACGAGATGCAGGAACTGGTCGCAAATTGCGACCGGTTCGCGAACATGAAGCATTCATCTGTCCCTATGACCGCCTTTACGGAACATGGAATCATCATGCTTGCAAGTGTGCTTAAGAGCAGTGTGGCGATAGAAGCAAGTATTCGAATTACCAATACATTTGTCGAAATGCGCAAGGCTCTCGCGTCCATCGCGCCGCTTCTTGCAAGGATTGAAGCGATCGACAGGCGGCAAATCGCAGACCAGGCGAAGAACGACGCCAATCAGGAGCGTAACGAGGAACGATTCAGGCTGATACTGGACGCGATGAGGGACAAGAAGTTCCCGCCGCAGAAGGTTTTCTGCGACGGCCAGATATACGACGCTTTCGAGCAGATGAAGAAATTCGTACGCATGGCGAAGAACGAGTTGATTATCATAGACCCGTACTTCGACGACTGCGCCCTTCCGCTCGTCGCGCAGAAGCGGCAGGGCGTCTCGGTCCTTGTGGTGAAGAATTCTCGAAATAGGCTGCTTCATGCCGTTGACGTGGCACGGTTCAACGCACAGTACGGCAACTCGCTCACGGTCAAGGTGTCCGACAAGTTCCACGACCGTTTCCTGATAATTGACCACTCGACGCTGATTCATGTCGGAGCCTCCTTGAACCATCTCGGCAAGAAGTGCTTTGCGTTCTCTTCGCTCGACAAGACCAACATCCCAGACATAATCGCCAAAATCTAGTTTCCGAATTTCGCGGTACCCCATGGTTTTGGCTTAAATGCGAATCGGCGGCCAATCCGCCGTGATTGCGATTGCACTACACTGTTGCTGGGGGCGGACGGCAAGGGGACTTGTGTTTTGATCCTTTCCGTTGATTTTCGCAATGCGATGGTTTATAATGTGTTTCGGCTGAACTAAAGGAGTGTACCATGCGTAGAGAAGTCTATTTGGCAATGTCTGCCGTTTTTGCGTGCTTCGCCGTGGCGGCGAAGGACAGAATCGTGGTCGTGCCGGCGCATCCGGACGACCTGATACCGTGCTTCGGCACGTGCCTCTTGTCGAAGGATATCTTCGAATGGCATGTGATCGAATTCACGCACGGCGAACGCGGGCTGGGGGCTGAGGCCTTCAAGGACGGTTCGTGCAAGAAGATTCGCATGGCCGAGGAGGGAGCTGTCTGCAAGGAACTTGGCGCGACGCTCCATTGGCTCGACGAGATCGACGGCGAGGCGTACGCCTGCCGCGAGACGTGCGAGCGACTTGCGGCCATCTTGAAGGAGCTGAAGCCGCGCGCCGTATTCGCGCATTGGCCGGTGGACATCCACGGCGACCACGCGATGGCAGGCGTCGCCGTGCAGAAGGCGCTGTTTCTCGCCGGTCTGACGCCGGAACTCTACTTCATCGAACAGGAATATCAGGGCAAGAGGTTCGTGCCCGACCAGTTCGTTGACATTACAGACGTGTTGGACAAGAAGTGCGAACTCATTCGCATGTACAAGTGCCAGTATCGCAACGGGGCGATTGAGAAGCGCAAGTGCGCCATAGCAAAGGTCAACGGCATGCACTCCATGCTTCTCGCCGACGGATATGCCGAGGGATTCATGTCGTTCGTCCAGCCGCTTCAGGGGCAGGGCAAGACCATCTTCCAGGAAATGCCGCCGCCTCGGAGACGAAGCGACCTGCGTTTCCAGGGCGCAAAGCCGTAATGCAAGTCGCTCCAGGCTCCAAGGACCGCAACAAGCTTTCCGGACGACGCCCAGGGCATGGGTTCATTCCGCGGAAGGCTTGCATATCTGCGCGTCGAGCCCAGATGATTGCAAAGCCTTCCATTTAACTTACCTATCCCTTCAGGCTGGCGAGCGGGACAAGGCGAACGATCGGCTCTACGAGGTCGAGCTCGGACGCGATAACGTCCTCGATATCCTTGTACGCCTGCGGCGCCTCGGAGAGGTCAAGCCGACCCTTCGCCTTGCCAAAGCCCTTGTACTTGTGCCAGCGCTCGCAGACAATTCCGTCCATCGCCTTGTCTCACTCCTCCACGGTAAGCGTGGTGGAAGCCGCAATGCGGCTCATGCGACGTCCCGCGCCATGCGAGCACGACATGAACGACTCGGGGTTGCCGAGTCCGCGCACGATGTACGAGGCCGTGCCCATCGAGCCGGGAATGATTCCGATCTCGTCCAGCTTCGCCGATGTCGCGCCCTTGCGGTGCACGCACACCTTCTCGCCAAAATGCTCCTCGAACGCGGCGTAGTTGTGGTGGATGTCGATCGTGCGGATGAAGTTCACGCCCGGCACGAACTCGGCCAGCGTCGCCTTCATCGCCTCCATCATCCGGCGGCGGTTCTCCTTCGCGTAGCGGAGGGCGAAGAGCATGTCGGTGAAGTAGTCATGGCCGGCATTCTCCTCGATGGGGAGAAATGCGAGATCCTTGTCCGGCAACGGCACCCTGAACCGCTCGCACATCCGCGATGCGATACGGTGGTAATGCTCCTCGATGCGCTTGCCGAGATTGCGCGAACCGGAGTGGATCATGAGCCACACCCGGCTCCCGTTCCCAGATGGCACGGCGCGATCGCCGAGCGCACCGCCATTCATCGGCATGCTCTTCTGCAGCTCGATGAAGTGGTTGCCGCCGCCAAGCGTACCGAGGTTCATGCGGTCGAGCTTTGACGGCCAGAGATTCGATCGCATTGCGTTGTGCGCGGTGTACTCCTCGAACCCTTCCCAATCCTGAGTGGTCTTGTGCGACTCGCCCTCGCCGACTGGAATGCTCTCCTTGAGCTTCTCCTGGAACGCGCGGCGGAAAGGCATCTCGGCGAACACCTCGGCGGGAACATCCGTCTCCGTGGCAATCATGCCGCAACCGATGTCCACGCCCACTGCGGCGGGAATCACAGCCCCCCTCGCCGCCACCACGCCGCCGATGGGCATGCCATAGCCCTGATGCGCATCCGGCATCAGCGCCACATGGTGCGCGAGCGCCGGATGGTGCGCGAGGTTGATCGCCTGCCTTACGGCGCCCTCCTCGCAGTTCTCGCACCAGCTCTTCACGGGCATTGCATACCCATCCTCGAACTTTACCCACTTCATAATGGATTCTCCTTTTGCAATCATGTCTAGCAAATACCGTGCCAAACCGTTCCAATGTTCATGAACCTTAGCCCTTGCGGCTGGCAAAATGCCTCTTTTTCAGACAGGATTCGCATGATTAACGTGACGGAACGATTGCAATTGCGGCAATGATGGCCGTCATGAACCATGAAAGCACGCGTCACGGACCGCATGAAAAAACTATAGGCCCTATCTTTTTTTATATCGCTTCGGCAATGCTTGAAGCCATCGGCACAATCTGATATAATCCTAGGCAACGGAAAGGACAAGTTGTGGACAAGGTCAAACGCTATGCTCTCTATCTTCTGGTAATCGCCGGCTGCGGCGGGCTGCTGTTCGATTTCGGCGGCACGATCATCGGCCCCGCGCTGCCCTACATTGGGCCACCGGACGAGAATCCCGGCAGCCTCGGCCTTTTCACCACGGCCCAGGTCTCGCATCTGTCCAGTGCCGTCGTCATGTGCGCGGCGCTCGCCTGCCTCGTCGCCGGCTGGCTCACGGAGAAGTTCGGGCGAAAGATGATGATG
>JAEEGL015020793.1_pt1 | contig 14133 bp, 16 predicted proteins | sample 9134231 | NCBI WGS metagenome assembly JAEEGL01 (sample SAMN16246548, study PRJNA631951) | gut metagenome | biome: gut microbiome; feature: rumen; material: fiber-attached | host: Bos | place: Iran: Karaj | collected 2018-10 | reverse complement strand
ATCCATTGTCCATTATCCATTGTCCATTATCCATTGTCCATTATCCACTGTCCATTATCCATTGTCCATTATCCATTCTCCATTATCCATTGTCCATTATGATTGCCATCCCCGAGTGGGCCTTTATCGCTATATTGTGGGTAAAGTTACAAAATAATATCTAATCTCAAATCTTATATGGTATTTTTTTGTAATTTTGTGGTGATGAAGATACTTATTGACGATAAAATAAGAGAATATACGTCCGAGCAAATTGCCCAATGGTTGGACGAACTGCCCAAGTGGCGACGAGAGCAGGCGCTCGCGTATAAGCACGATATGGGGCGTCGTCAATCACTCTTGGCTTATCGTCTGCTGTGTCAAGGGCTAAGAGAAGAATATGGCATCACAGAACAGCCCACTTTTGAGTATGGAGGGCATGGGAAGCCTTACCTAAAAAATCAAAATTCAAAATTCAAAATTCAAAATTCTTCATCCTTCACCATTCATCATTCACCATTCTTTTCCTTGTCCCATTGTCGCGAGGCGGTGGCATGTGTCATTGATGACAAACCGTGTGGCATCGACATTGAATGTACGGAGCGTAAAGTAAAGGACAGCCTAATTCACTACAGTATGAATGAAGAGGAGCAGACTTCCATCTTACGCCTCCCCATTGGGGAAGGCCGGGAGGGGGTATTTCTTCGCCTATGGACTCAGAAAGAGGCCGTATTGAAGCTCATGGGTACAGGCATCCGCGACACGATGAAAGATGTGCTCATAAATTGTCCCTATAACATCGAAACCAAAGAGACCGACCGGTGGATTATGAGTGTGGCAACCAGCCGTAATCATCTCCCATCCCCCATTGCGGAAGGGCGATTAAATGGGTGAATCGCAAATTGTAAATAGTAAAATTGCCAAATTGTAAAATCTTTCGTATCTTTGTTGCCATAAAGTATACGGAAACATGAATAGGAAACTGATTACTACGATATTATTGGCCGCAACAAGCCTGACCGCTATGGCCCAACCGAAACTAAGTGTAGAGGGAGAGAACATCAAATTGGGCGATATCATGTGGCAAAACCCGAAGAATGTAACATACGCTTTCACAAACACGGGTAGCGACCCATTGGTCATCACCGAAGTACATCCCTCATGCGGATGCGTTTCTGTGAGCTATCCCAAGCAGGCAGTCATGCCAGGGGCACAATCCTCCATACAAGCCACCTTTGACGCCGCCATGTTAGGCACATTCTATCGCGAACTGGCAGTTTACACCAACCAACAATCGGACCCCATTTACTTGTCATTCTCGGGGCGCGTGGTGGAAACAGCCGTGGACTACGAGGGTGATTTCCCCATTGATTTGGGAAACGTAAGAATCTCGTCCAACTATGTGGAATTTGACGACGTGCAAAAAGGTGATAAGCCTATGGTGGAGTTGCAAGTGGCGAATACATCCAGCGCTGTCTATACGCCCCAACTCATGCATCTGCCACAATACCTCACGGCTGAATACCTGCCCAAGCAGATTCAGCCCGGACGCTCAGGCAAGATTCGTCTGACACTGGAGAGCGACAAATTGTTTATGGACGGCCTTAACCAAACCTCTGTATATCTGGCACGCCGCATGCCTGACAAGGTTAGCGATGAAAACGAAATCGTGGTTTCTGCCATTCTGATTCCCGCCTTCCAAGGACTGACAGCGCAACAGATGGCCCGTGCGCCACACATTGTGGTGATGGACGACGAAACAATGGTAAAAGACGAGACGCAAATGGTGATGGGGAAGAAACAAAAGGCATCAAAGACACTTAATGTGACAAACATTGGAGAAGAAACACTTTCCATCAGCGCCGTGCAGGTGTTCAACAATGCCGTGTCTGTAAGTCTGGGCAACCGCAACATCGCCCCGCATCAGACCACAAAATTAAAGATTACAATCGATGCCAAACGTTTAGCCAAGGCCAAGAACGAGCCGCGACTGCTCATCATCAGCAACGACCCGCGCCATCCCAAGACGATCCTTAACCTTAATGTGGAGTAAAGTAGTGAGGTTATGAGGTTATAAGGTTGTGAGGTTGTGAGGTTATGAGACTATGAATGGACCGTATAAGAATTTGAAAGTGTGGAGTGACGGGATGCAACTAGTCACTGAGGTGTATCGTGCAACCGAGAACTTTCCTCAAAAAGAGACATTTGCCTTAGCCTCCCAAATGCAGCGGGCGGCTGTATCCATTACCTCGAATATAGCAGAAGGGTATGGACGAAATACGAACAAGGAATTGATAAGTTTCCTATATATGTCATTAGGCTCATCAAATGAGCTTGACACGCAACTGGAAGTTGCGAAAAATCTCAATTATATAAACGAGGATTGTTATAGCAATTTGGACAAGCTGAATAGTGAAGTAAATAAAATGCTTCGCTCTCTGATATATGTTCGCGAACATCAACCTTAAAACCATAAAACCTTAAAACCATAAAACCTCAAGAATGGAACATCCCGAGAATAATGAAGAATATAAAGGACTGCAAGTAAATAGTGGAGTAGGTCCTGTTTCGATAGTGAACCCATATCTACAACGCGGACGGTTTGCACGCCGCAAACTGACCGCCAACGACTATGTGGAAGGCATCCTCAAGGGCGACTCCGCCATATTGGGACAAGCCGTAACACTGGTGGAAAGCACAAACCCCACACACCAACAGGTGGCACAAGAGGTAATAGAAAAGTGCTTGCCCCATAGCGGGAATTCCGTGCGCATCGGCATCAGTGGCGTGCCCGGCGCCGGCAAAAGCACAAGCATCGACGAATTCGGCATTCACGTACTGAAGGAAAAAGGCGGACGATTGGCAGTACTTGCCATCGACCCCAGTTCGGAGCGCACGAAGGGCAGCATCTTGGGCGACAAGACCCGCATGGAGAAGCTGTCCGTCCACCCTGACTCATTTATTCGCCCCAGCCCCTCGGCAGGTTCGTTGGGTGGCGTGGCTCGCAAGACACGCGAGACCATCATCCTGTGCGAGGCTGCCGGCTATGACAAGATATTCGTGGAGACGGTGGGCGTAGGGCAGAGTGAGACGGCCTGCCACTCGATGGTGGACTTCTTCCTGCTCATCCAGCTGGCGGGTACGGGCGACGAACTGCAGGGTATCAAGCGTGGTATCATGGAGATGGCCGACGGTATCGTCATCAACAAATGCGACGGCAATAACGTAGAGAAGTGCCAACTGGCAGCCACACATTTCCGCAATGCCCTCCACCTATTCCCTCCCACGGAAAGCGGATGGACTCCCAAAGTGCTGTGCTATTCCGGTTTCTATGGTCTTGGCATCAAGGAGGTGTGGGACATGGTGTTTGAGTATGTGGACTTCGCCAAGGCCAATGGGTATTTCGACTATCGCCGCAACGAGCAAGCCAAGTACTGGATGTATGAAAGCATCAACGAACAACTGAAGAACAACTTCTATCAGAACCCCACCATCGAGGACATGCTGAAGTTGTCAGAACAAAGTGTGCTTAAAGGGGAAAAGACGTCATTCGTGGCTGCCAAGCAGCTGCTCGACACGTACTTTGCACTCCTCCATTAACCATTTGGGGGTGCTGGTGGCGCCACAAATGCCAATAGATTCGCAATCCGACAGCCAGCGGGAGTTTATCTCGCTGGCTGCGTCTATCATGTAGCTTTGGGCATTGACACGCTGACACTCGCTAAAAAGGGCACGGCCGTTTGACGACTTACGTCCACATACAAAAAGAACCACATCGTGTTTCGCTGCGAAATCACGGATGTGGGGCATGCGGTTAGCAACCTGACGGCAGATGGTGTCGTAGTATTTGAATTGGGCTTCAGGCGAGATGTGCGCCTCGATGTATTCCACGATACGACGGAACTCATCAAGAGGCTTAGTAGTTTGGCTATAGAGATAAATATCGCGGCAGAAATCAAGGCATGTAACATCCTCCAGACGTTCGATGACGATGGCCGTACCCTCGGTCTGACCCACCAGTCCCAACACCTCGGCATGACCTGGCTTGCCAAAGATTACAATCTGCTTCCGATGGTCGGGGTCACTATCGTACTCTCGTTTAATTCTTTCCTGTAAATGGAGTACCACAGGACAAGTGGCATCAATGATCTCTATATGATTCTCCTGTGCACGATGGTAGGTCTCTGGGGGTTCGCCATGCGCCCGAAGCAACACAGTGGCGTCACGCAGATGGTCATACTGCTCGTGGTCAATAGTTTTCAGACCCATACGCCCCAACCGATCGCACTCCATAGAGTTGTGCACGATATCACCCAGACAATACAGCGGTTGTGTGCTGTTGCCAAGCACTTCCTCGGCCTTGCCAATGGCGCGTGTCACACCAAAGCAAAACCCACTGCCCGTGTCAATCTCTATCTTCACTTCCTCACTTCATCATTCCATCACAGCCCTTTCGTATTCACGAATCAACCATTGCTTTTGTTCTTCAATGGTCAAATGACTGTTGTCAAGCACAATGGCATCATCGGCCTGACGCAGGGGACTGATCTCACGATGCGTGTCGATATAGTCGCGTTCTTCAACATTGCGCAATATCTCTTGCATATCACACGTTTCACCCTTTGCCGTCAACTCGTCATAGCGACGCTGCGCACGGATTTCGGGGGAAGCAGTAACAAATATCTTCAATTCTGCATTGGGAAATACGGTTGTGCCAATATCACGGCCGTCCATGATAATGCCACCCTCCTGTCCCATGCGTTGTTGCTGACGCACCATTTCTTCGCGCACGAAACCTAACGCAGCAACAGGGCTGACATGGCTACTTACCTCCAGGGTGCGGATGCGGTCCTCCACGCGCACGCCATTAAGATAGGTATCAGGTCTGCCACGCTCAGGATTGAACTGGAAGGAAATCTGGATGTTGGACAATTGCTCACGCAAGCGTTCTTCATCAATGTTTCCATCCTGGATGATGCCACGCTCCAGGGCATAGAGCGTAACAGCACGATACATGGCACCACTGTCCACATACACATAACCAATCTCACGAGCCAAATCTTTGGCCATCGTGCTCTTTCCGCACGAAGAATAACCGTCTATGGCAATTGTTATTTTTTTCATGAGGTTTTAGAATTATCGTTAGGGCTAGGGGTAAACTTTTAAACCTTTATATTCGTTCTCGTTATGCCCTTAAACCTTTAAACTCTTAAACTCTTAAACTTTTATTATAGACTATAACTTGCACTAAAGGCCAAGGTGGGTGCACTGACGTGGTACTTGGCGTATGCTAAACCAAACTTAAATTTCTTGACATTGATGCCTGCACCGAACGATAGTCCCGCAGCATGGCTGCTACCTGCAGCTTTCATCTCATAAGCACGACGGAAATTATAACCCGCAGCCACATAGAACTGCTGGATGGGGATAATGTCAATGCCCACATCAAAGTGGTTCATCAGTATGCTACCGCCCTTAGGTTTCTTGCCCACATGGTAGAAATATTTCGACCCCCAGCGCGTCAGGTTATTCATCGTCACCGTGAAGCGGATAGGGGCATGGCCCAACGACTTTGTGAATCCCACCTGCAAATCAAAAGGCAGTCTTTCGTGGTCATCGCCAAAAGCTTTTACCTGTCCACCCAAATTGGCAGCCACGGCAGAAAGGGAGAAATCATTCTCCTCATCATAGTAATTCAGGCCTAAATCTACAGCCAAACCCAAAGAGGAGTAATCAGCATATTTGGAATAAATCATCTTTCCTGTGACACCTCCCACCCAACGCTCACTCAACATATAGCTATACATCCCGTTGAAGGCCATGTCCAAGGCATGCATCTCACCCAATATCTCGCCGGCTTCATTAGTTTCCTGCATACTTCCATAACCCAGGAACTGTATGCCTGCCCCCCACGTACCACGTTCACCCTGCGTGCGCACAAAAGAGGCACTACCCGTTTTTGAACCGCGCATGTAGGTCATGAAGTTGAAGTTCATGGAATTGTTACTGACACTGGCCAACAACGCTGGGTTTTGGAAAATCATAGAGGCGTCGTCTTCTATGGTGGAAATGTTCTTCCCACCCAACGCCACGCTATGTGCGGAAGTAGGAAGATTGAGGAAGGAAAACACGCTGGCGCTCTCCTGCCCCTCAGCCGTAAAGGAGCAGAATATCAAAGAAAAGAAAATGACAAGAGCGCGATGTGCCATTCGTTGTGCAGCTAAATCATTCGTTGTGCAAAGATACACTTTTTTCCATATATAACATTAAAGATAACGCCAAAAGTCCCGCAAAAGTTGTGTCAACAGCATAAAAATATATGAAATATGAAAAAAAAAGCACTGCCAACGAATGTAAATAAAAAAAAAGTGTTACATTTGTTCCCGAAGTAGCGATAATTCGCCTTCTTAAATGGCAAAAGTTAACACTAATCTATATGGAAAACGTAGAAAGAACTGTAAATGACGATCTCAACGAGCAATCGTGGACCAGTTTGCTTATTGGTTATGTGCTCGTATTGGCTGCAATTTTCGTAGCCTTTGAGTGGACTCAACGCGAAATCAAGATTGAGGAAAGCAGTGAACCCATCTATGACATGGCCGTTGAGGAAGACATGATTCCCATCACCAAGCAAGAGCAGCCCATGCAGCAGCCACCACCACAGGCAGCTCCCATGACGCCTGAGATTCTGGACTTGGTGGACAACCAGGAGGAGATTCCCGAAGAGGAAATCCAGACCACCGAGGAGGTTAACCAAAGCATTACCTCTGTGGTTGGTACAGGTGCTCCCACCACCGTTGTTGCAGGTCCTCCCGCTCCCGTTGTCGAGGAGGTCGATGACGACCGCATCCTTGATGTACCTGAGCAGAGTGCCGAGTTCCCCGGTGATGTATATGCTTGGTTGAACAAAAACATCAAGTATCCTCCCATCTGTCAGGAGCAGGGTATTCAGGGACGTGTCAGCGTACAGTTCGTCATCAACAAGGACGGTTCCATCGTTGATGTAAAGGTACTCCGTTCGCCCGACCAGCACCTGTCCGACGAAGCAGCCCGCGTGGTGAAGGCCATGCCTAAGTGGAAGCCCGCACGTCAGGGTAACAAGCCCGTGCGTATGCGCTACGTGCTGCCCGTGATGTTCCGCTTGAGCTAATACCTATTTATATATTATATAAGAAAGACAAGGCTGTCGGCTTCGGCCGATGGCCTTTTTCCAATAAAGGTTTAAAAGTTTAATCGGGCTGCGCCCTGTTAAAAGGTTTAAATAAGCAAACGACGAAGGGGCAATGGATAATGGTAATTTGTGAAATTGTCAAATTGTGGAATTGTCACCCCTTTAGCCTTAAACCTTTAAACTTTTAAACTTTTAAACCCTTAAACCCTTAAGCAGGGCACAGCCCGATTAAACCCTTACAATGTACACAAGCAAACAAATACTGGAGAAAGTCAATGAGACATTGGGCGCCCTACCCTACGACCGTAAACCCGCCGGGTTGTACGACCCCGTTCGCTATGTTCTCTCCTTGGGCGGGAAACGCATTCGTCCTGTGCTCATGCTCATGGGCTACAACCTGTGGCGCGACGATGTGGAAAGCATTATGATGCCAGCCTTGGGACTTGAAACCTACCATAACTATACATTGCTCCACGACGACCTCATGGACCGTGCAGATGTGCGCAGAGGCCATCCCACAGTACATCGCAAGTGGAACGAGAACCAAGCCATCTTGAGTGGTGACTCGATGCTTGTACTGGCCTACCAGCGCATGGCCATGTGCGACGACAAGATGCTACCCCACGTCATGCAACTCTTCACGGAAACAGCATTGGAGATTGGTGAGGGACAACAATATGACATCGAGTTTGAGACCCGCAACGATGTCAGTGAAGACGAATACATCGAGATGATTCGTCTGAAGACCAGCGTACTATTGGCTTGCGCCTTGAAGATGGGAGCAATGTTGGCAGGAGCTCCCAGCGAGGATGCCGACATGCTGTACAAATTCGGGGAGCAGATAGGACTTGCATTCCAACTGCAGGACGACTACCTCGATGTCTATGGCGACTTCAAGACCTTCGGCAAGCGCATTGGCGGTGACATCCTTTGCAACAAGAAGACCTACATGCTCATCAATGCCTACCTGCACGCCAATGACACACAACGGGCATCGCTCAACCACTGGCTGTCGGCAACAGAATACAATGAGGAAGAGAAGATTCAGGCTGTCACGCAACTATACAACGAGATTGGCATTCCCCAAATGGCACGCCAAAAGATAGAATACTATTATACCTTAGCCGCAGAAAGCCTGTCACGCGTCAATCTCCCCGAAGAGCGCAAGGCCCTCCTTTGGAACTACGCTCAGCAAATGTTGAATCGACAAAGCTGACTTCGTACATAGTACCATAAGGGTTTAAAAGTTTAAGGGTTTAAAAGTTTAAAGGTTTAACAACACTAACAAACACAAAAAAAATCAGTTTTCGTAGCGAAGCGTTTCGTAGCACTATAAGTGCGTTTCGTTTTCGTACGAAGTTTAACCTCATAACCTTAAAACCTCATAACCTCATAACCTTACCCCCCCTCATGATCGACACCCACAGTCATATCTACGGCCCAGAGTTTGACGAAGACCGCGAGGAGGTTATCCAGCGAGCCCGTGAGGCTGGCGTGGAATACATTCTTCTGCCCAACATCAACCAGGAGAGCATCCAACCCATGCTCGACCTCTGCGAGCATCACCCCGGCTATTGCCTACCAATGATGGGACTCCATCCCGAAGATGTGCGGGAGGATTACGAAAGTGTGCTTGCAAATATGCTCCAACGACTCCAATCGCCCCACCATCCCTACATTGCAATTGGAGAAGTAGGACTCGATTTCTATTGGGATGAGACCTATCGCACAGAGCAACTCGAAGCTTTCGAGCAACAAGTGTGTTGGGCGCGTGATTTCCACCTTCCCCTCGTCATCCATTGCAGGAAAGCACACCGCGAATTGGTGGACATTATGGAACGCCATCGACATGAGGATTTAACAGGCATTTTCCACTGCTTCGGAGGAACCTTAGAGGAAGCCCAAGAACTGCTTTCGTTCCCTGAATTCGTGCTTGGCATTGGCGGCATTGTCACATACAAGAAATCCACCCTGCCTGTAACACTCTCACAAGTACCTCTGGAACGCATCGTTACTGAAACCGACGCCCCCTATCTGGCACCTGTACCCTATCGCGGTAAACGCAACGAAAGTGCCTTTGTCGCTCACACGTTGCAATTTTTGGCAAACGTCTATGAATGTACAGCAGAAAAAGTAGATATAACCACCACAGAAACAGCAAAACGGCTCTTCAAACTCACCTAAAATCGCCTAAAACCAAGAAATCACAAAAAAACAAACATTTTTGTCACAGAAAACGAGGTCAGTTCACTTTTTTTTTGTAACTTGCACACCGATTAATGGTGGAGCAGACAAAAAGAAGCTCATGACACCGTTATAGGGAGAGATGCTCGAGTGGCTGAAGAGGCACGCCTGGAAAGCGTGTGACCGTCAAAAGCGGTTCGCGAGTTCGAATCTCGCTCTCTCCGCAGGAAGCCGAAAGGCCATAGAATGAGAAACATAAAAAATAACTAAATAAATAATTAACTTTAAACTCAAAAAAACAATGAAAAAGTTATTTGCAATTGTTGCATTGGTTGCTGCTTGTTCTTTTGCTGCAACTTCTAATGTAATGGCCCAGGAAGAGGCCGAAGAAGCTGCCACAGAGCAGGTTGACTCTGTTGCTAAGGACACAGCTGCCGCAGAGGCTGCTCCCGAAGCTCCCGCAGTAGTCGAGGAGGAAAGCGAAAGCCTCCACAAAGTTTTGAAGACCAAGTTCATTGAAGGTGACGCTGGCTTTATGTCGCTGGTAGCCTTGGCTCTGGTTCTGGGTCTGGCATTCTGCATCGAGCGCGTTATCTATCTGACTCTGGCTCAGGTTAACACCCGCAAGTTCATGGGTGAGCTGGCTGACCTGGTAGCAAAGGACAAGGTTGAAGATGCCATCGAACTGTGCAAGAACACTCGTGGTCCTGTATCTCAGATCTCTCGCAAGGCGCTTCTGTGCCTCAACAGCAATGAGCAGAACGACATCTCTTCAATCGAGCGCGCCATCAACACTGAAGCTGAAATTCAGGGTTCTTACCTCGAACAACACTGCTCTTGGATTACTTTCTTCATTGCATCTGCCCCCTCTCTCGGATTCCTTGGTACTGTGATCGGTATGGTCATGGCCTTCGATACCATCGAGAAGGCTGGTGATATTTCTCCTACGGTTGTTGCCGGCGGTATGAAGGTGGCCCTGATCACCACCATCTTCGGTATCGTTGTAGCCCTTATCCTGCAGTTGTTCTACAACTTCATCCTGGGCAGCATCGAAGGTTTGACCGCTAACATGGAAGAAGCAGCACAGGAATTGCTGACCATGTGCATCAAGTCGCCGAAGTGCCAAAAGTAATTAACCCCAATTCTCCCACACTTTAATTATTAAAGGAGAGCAACTATGAAATTAGAGAAAATTTCCAACTATGTACTATACGCAGTATGTGGCGTCATCGTACTGGTGTTCCTCTTGTTCTTCCTGGTTGGTTATAACAACTTCGACGAGGCAGGCAACGTAGCACCTAAGTTGACGAACTTACTGATGGGCTTGATGTACCTGCTGGGTGTTGTCACTTTCTGTCTGATGATCTGGAGCCTCGTTAAGAGCGCTCGCAGTGCAGCCGGAAGCGACGAGAAGGAATCCACAGGTATCCCTGGCTCGAAGATTGTCATGGCAACTGCCGCCATCACCATCGTAGCCTTCGTGCTCGGATGGGTGCTGAACATTGGCGAGGATGCTTTCACAACATCAAGTGGTGTGACAACATCTGGTACTATGGTAACTATGGTTGATGCCTTCATGGTAGCCATCTACATTCTGGCCATCGTGTCCATCATCGCCGTTGTTGTTGCCGGCACAGGTGTAATGACCAAAACCGCAACCAAGAAGTAATCACCATTTAACTCAATCGAGATATGGGAAAGAAAAAAAGGAAAGTACCAGGTTTGAACGCAAGTTCTACGGCTGACATCTCCTTCATCCTGCTTATCTTCTTCCTGATCACCACCTCTATGGACACGGATATGGGTCTGGCACGTCGTCTGCCCCAGCCCCCCGAAGACGAGGAGGTCAAGCAGGAATTGAAGATTAAGGAGCGCAATGTGATGGAAGTCCGCATCAACGCTGCCGGATACCTTTGGGTCAAGGACGGAACAGGTTCTGACTGGGCCGACATCCGCGACCTTCGCAACCGCGCAAAGGTATTTATCCAGAATGAGCAGAACTTGGGAACATTGCCTGAGAAGCACGCCATCAACATCGACCTGTTGGGCCAGTGCTTCCTCACCGACAAGCATGTCATCTCTGTACAGACCGACCGTGGCACGCCATACAACATGTACTTCCAAGTACAGAACGAGTTAGTGGCAGCCTACAACGAACTGCGTGACGAACTAGCCAAGCAGAAGTTTGGACGAGTTTATGCCGCGCTGAGCGACGAACAGAAGGTGGCAATCCGCACTTATTATCCTCAGAAGATTTCCGAGGCAGAACCTAAACGATATGGAGGAAACTAATTATGGCTAAGAAAAAAGGAAGTCGCGAAATGCCCGAGATGAATACCTCATCTCTGCCTGACCTGATTTTTACCATCCTGTTCTTCTTCATGATTGTAACTACCATGCGTGAGGTTACGCTGAAGGTAAAGTTCGTAGTGCCTGCAGGTACCGAACTTGAGAAACTGGAAAAGAAGAGTGCCGTGTCGTTCATCTATGTAGGTCCTCCTACCGACAACCTGCGTGCGCAGTTCGGTAGCACCACCCGCATCCAGCTCAACGACCGCTATGCAGAACCCAAGGAAGTGATGGACTTCATCTACCAAGAGCGTCAGTCAATGTCTGACCAGACCGCACAGGTAGTCTCCATCAAGGCCGACAAGCAAACCCAGATGGGTTACATTACCGACATCAAGGAGGTGCTTCGAAAGTCCTGGGCGCTGAAAGTTAACTACTCCGCAACACATCGGAATTAAACAAAAAAAAGAGCTCGGCAAATCGCCGAGCTCTTTTTTTGTTTAAACGAAACGCAAAGCAAAGCTTTGCTACGAAACGGAGTCAATGCCTCCAACGAATCGTTGACTCCGTCAACTACGAAAACCAAACGCGACTAACGTCGCTACGAATCAATATAAAAGTTTAATCGGGCTACGCCCTGTTTAAAAGTTTAAATGTTTAAACAACCTGCGGCTCATATGACTTACGTAAGTTCGACAATAATGCAGCCACCTTATTATATGCAGGTCTTAAGCAATCTATTTCATCCTCGCTTACATAACCCAAATCCTGTGCGATTTGCAATTGACTAAAACTTTCAGCCATTGAGCCAAACGCGATCTCAATGAAATAAATCTTCTCCTTTATAGAATTCCTTCCACTCCCTTCTGCAATATTACTAGTTACAGAAACGGCAGAACGTCTAATTTGATCCCCAAGTGCATACCTTTCTTCCTTTGGGAATTTATTCTGCAGCTCGTATATACCCTTAACCAAGATTCTGGCAGCCCTATAAACCTCCAGATTCTCAAAGGCAAACTTTCTCTTAGCTTCCATTACTGAGTCTTCTTAAGCATTATACTTTTACTGGTTATCATTAAAGTTAAACCCTTAAACTTTTAAACTCTTAAACCTTTAAACCTTTACCCCTCATACAGCGTAGAATCTTTGATGCCAGCTGTAGCGAGTGCTTCTTTCCTCTCTACGCACGTACCACAGCGGCCACAATGCTTCTCACCACCCTTATAACAGCTCCAGGTTTCAGAATAGTCAAGGCCTAAGCGTTTACCATGTGAGGCAATCTCTCCTTTCGTTAAATTCGTATAGGGAGCGTAGATGGTAATCCTATCATACGTACCCTCTTGTGTGGCACGACTCATTGCCTCCACAAAACCAGGACGGCAATCAGGATAGATTGCGTGGTCTCCGGCATGGTTCGCCAACATCAAACGTTTCAGTCCACGACTCTCAGCCAACCCACATGCAATAGCCAGCATGATGCCATTGCGGAACGGAACCACCGTAGAGCGCATGTTTTCATCATCATAACTACCTTCAGGGATATCCTCCGCTCCACTCAACAGCGACGACTGGAAGTACCGCTTCATAAAATCCATCTCAATCACGATGTGTTCAATCCCAAGCCGCTCACAGTGCATCCGTGCCAAAGGAATCTCCTTCGGTCCATGGTTCGCACCATAGTCAAAAGTTACGGCCAACGCTATTTCATCTTTATATTCATATAACATTGTCGTGGAATCCATACCGCCCGACAGAATTATTACTGCATCTTTCATATTATAGTTAAGAGTTTAAGAGTTTAAGAGTTTAAGAGTTCAAGTAGGCGCTAAGAGATGTTTCGAAGCGAAGTGTTTCATCGTACCAAAGGTACTCAAAAAAAAGAAGGTTGTCTCACGACAACCAATCTTTCATTAACCTTAAATCTAATACCATGAAAAACACTGATGCAAAGGTACGGACTTTTTACAAATCTGCAAGCAAAAGTTATCTTTTTATCCAAAAAAGTGTAGTTTTCTTGATATATGTCAATTATACGGCCCAAAAATCTTAAAAATTAACAGAAAACGTTTGCTCTTCGCAACAAATCGTCTCGCAGAAGGAGCAAACTCTTACACTTCTTAATTATCACACCCAGTCACTGGACGTACAACCATTTAAACAGGGGCAGCCCAATTAAACCATAAAACATTTAAACAGGACACCGTACGATTAAACTTTTAACCCCTTAAGCAGGACGCACTCCGATAAAACCATTAAACTCTTATACTGTTTTCGTAGAAAGCTAGGCTTTCGTTTCGTAGCGAAGCGTTTCGTAGTGACAAAGTCACGTTTCGTTAAACTTTTAAACCTTTAAACAGGGCGCAGCCCGATTAAACCCTTATAGATATCCATATAATGCCCCACCTTCTGTTCCCAGGTCATATTGCCAAACACATAGTCTTTAGCTTTCTGGCCTATAGTGCGCAACTGTTCAGGATTAGAGTATGCCCAATACAGTTTCTCAGCAAAGT
>JAEEGL013076419.1_pt1 | contig 14133 bp, 9 predicted proteins | sample 9134231 | NCBI WGS metagenome assembly JAEEGL01 (sample SAMN16246548, study PRJNA631951) | gut metagenome | biome: gut microbiome; feature: rumen; material: fiber-attached | host: Bos | place: Iran: Karaj | collected 2018-10 | reverse complement strand
TGATTGCATACGGCTATTCCGAAGCTGGTGCACCGGTGGCCATCGGATGCCTCGATTCCGGAACGGCTGTTTTCGAAAATCAGACGACCGAAAGCACGATTTATCTCGACACCATTGCTCTGGATCCGGTCACGACGTACCATATCCGAAGCTATTTTGACCTTGGCAACGTGACCGCTGCTCTGGGTACAGTCGGCAGCGTCCTGAGCAAGATCGATGCGTTTGCACGCAATCCCGGCGGCGAAATTTATAATTACGTCATAGAAGCCGTTAAAACAGGAATCGCCGGATGGGCCGGTTCTATAGTCGATTTGGTATTAAAGACGACGGGATTGAGTGACAAATTGAAGAATTATCTGAACGATACGGTCAAGAGCAGCCAGACGGGCTGCAAAGTCGGATTGTTCGTTTGTCAGTTTGGCAACGTCATTCGTCAGATGGAGTTCATCGGTTCGCTGAGCGTTCAGAAAGAAGGCGAAGTTGAGCTGAACGGTCACGACAACTATACGGGACTGGCAGTTTACTGGCGCTTGAATTGTACCGATGATCCAGATCCGAACTGCGGTCGTTTTTCCATCGATACATCTTCGATTACGAGCGATGAAGTCAATTTGCTTGCGGGTGACTGGAATGGTTCCCTGGCCAATGCTTACGACAAAGTTTCGATCGAATCGCATGAACTGAAGCTCAAATACGGCGAAATCGTCATGCTGCTGTTCAACGGTTTCCTGATTCCCAAACTGACAGGGGATGAGTGTAAGGGTACAGGCAGCACGGTTGATGAGATCACAAAGAATTCGCTCAAATGTGCATTTGGTAAATGGATCAATACTCAGTCTGTGGCTGATTGGCTTGCTAATACCCTCAACGGAGCAATTGATGCGATCAATAAGTTAAATCCTTTTGATGATATTAGTAAGGTTTCTTCTTCCACAACGAAGGGATGGGTTGACTCTGGTATCAATGGTTTGATCAGCGGACTTGGATTTGCATCGGCGCTTCTCAATGTCAAGGATGCCGGTTCCGATATCCTCATCAGTGGTACGGCATTCATTAAGGATACAAATGCCGACAATGTCGTTGACGATATCAATGATGGTAAGTGGACGGGCAGCATGTCGATTACGACGAAGACGGACGATAATAATTCTGTCAAGACGACGACAGCCGTGGCTGGTATCTGGAGCGCCTATAATAACAAGAATGTCCAGACCGGCGAGGGCACCATGTATTGCACGACGCCAAAAACCGAGACGGATTCAAAGGATCAGCTCTGTCACTATCCGGCAATCGATCTCAATTCGCTGGTCGAAGCCGGTATGTGCAACGATTACAAGACTTGCGCCAAATAATATCTTGGTGGTTCTGATAAATGGCCGGGGCAATCCCGGCCTTTTTTGTGTTTTGTAGAAATAAAAATGCACCGCGTATTGGCCATGAATGGACAATAGCGGTGCGCCGGCGGCGTATTCGGCAGGGTTTTGCCCTGCCGAATAGCCGAGGCCAACAGAAAATACGTGCAAAATGTCGAACAGTTCATTAGAACGTCGCCATGCGCGCTGATTGCGCTTTGAAAGAATAAAGGTCAAAAAATATGCACCAGAAAATAGAAGCAGATGTTGCCATCGTCGGCGGTGGCGTTGCGGGGCTTTCGGCGGCTTTGGGACTCAGAAACAAACGCGTTGTCGTATTGACCAAGTCGGCTTTTGGGCGCGGAGGCTCGACGCCGATAGCACAGGGCGGCATTGCCTGTGCGATGGGGAAAGATGATACGCCCGAATTGCATGCGGCCGATACGATGGTTGCGGGGGATGGGCTTTCGATTCGCGGATGTGTCGATGTTCTGACGCAGGAGGGACCGGCGAGGATTCGGGAACTCATTGAAGTCGGGGCGAATTTTGATCGAACAGAAGACGGGGAACTTTCGTTCGGTCGCGAAGCAGCCCACAGCAGGCGCCGCATTCTGCATGCCAACGGAGACAGCACGGGGGCGGAAGTTGAACGCGCACTGGTAGAGGCCGTCAAACGGGCCGACAATATTCAGATAATTGAGAACTGCTATGTATCGGATTTGCTTCGCCGGGATGATCATGTCGTCGGTGTGTACGGGATCATCAACGGTACGGAGGACGTGATTCAGGTCAATGCGCCGGCGGTCGTTCTGGCCTGCGGAGGCATTGGCAGGATCTATCGGTATACGACGAATCCTGTGGAGTCCGTGGGGGATGGGCTGGCGATTGCAGCGAGAGTTGGTGCGGTTCTTTCGGATGTCGAATTCGTTCAGTTTCATCCGACGGCGCTCAATACCACCGTCGATCCGCTTCCGCTGCTGACTGAGGCTTTGCGCGGCGAGGGGGCTGTACTGCTCGCCGATGGAAAGCGGTTTATGGTGGATATTCATAAGGATGCGGAGCTTGCACCGCGCGATGTCGTCGCTCGCGGAATCTGGGCTCAGCAGCAGAAAGGACTGAGTGTTTGGCTGGATGCGCGCTGCGTTGGCGAGAAATTTCCGCAGAAATTCCCGACCGTCTATGGCTTTTGTCAGCAGGCAGGTATCGATCCCGTTCATGATTTGCTCCCGGTTTCGCCGGCAGCGCATTACCATATGGGCGGTGTGGCCGTGGATGAAAATGGCCGTACATCCTGCAAGGGACTGTGGTCATGCGGCGAATGCTGTGCGACCGGAGTGCATGGTGCCAATCGGCTGGCCAGCAATTCGCTGCTCGAGGGACTCGTGTTCGGGGCTCGCGTGAGCCAGGATATTCTGGCTTCGATCGATTGGGGGAATACGCCGGAACCGGATGATGTGAATTTTGTCATTCGGCCGACATTCGTTACACCTGCTGAAGAAGAAGATGCATGGCTGCTCAGGAATACGATGTGGAGCGATGTCGGCCTCGTTCGCTGCGAAACGAGCATGAAGCATGCGCTGAGCGTATTCGATGAAATTGCGGCACGAAAGCCGGAATCCCTGATGCTGTGCAACATGATCGATGCCGCCCGCATTATTACTCAGGCTGCTCTCGAACGCAAAGAAAGCCGCGGAGGACACTATCGTACGGATTATCCCAATCACGATGAACATACGGAACATCATCCTTTCGTCTATACGGGCAATGGGCCCTGGTGTTAATTCGTATGCAGCTTCGTATTTGTGAAATATTCCACTCGATCCAGGGGGAATCGAGTTTTGTCGGGCAGCCGTGTGTGTTTGTTCGCCTGACGGGATGCAATCTGCGCTGCGTATGGTGTGACACGCAATACGCCTACGAGGGCGGCGAATGCATGGAAATGGGGGATGTCCTGGCTAAAATCGAGTCATTTGACTGCGATTTGGTTGAGATTACCGGCGGCGAACCCATGTGCCAGAAAACAGCTGCATGTGAATTGATGTCGGAACTGATACGCCGCGGAAAGCGCGTGCTGCTCGAAACGAATGGTTCTTTTCTTCTGGATTGTGTTCCGGAGGAAGTTCACCGCATTATCGATCTCAAGCCCCCGGCCAGTCATGTCGGGCATGATGAAAATTTGTGGAATCATTATGCTGAATCCTGGCGCGATACGGATGAAATCAAATGTGTCGTCGCGTGTCGTGAAGATTTTGATTGGTGCATAAAAAAACTTCATCAGTACAAAGCCTTCAATCGTGTTATAATCCATTTTTCGCCGGTCTGGGGATCTGTCGCCCCCGAAGAACTCGCAGACTGGATTTGTGCCGCACATCTGCCGATCCGGCTGAATCTTCAGATTCACAAGGTAATCTGGAGCCCGGATGCGCGCGGTGTTTGATTCGTGTACAACAGGATATAAGATGCCCACCACATTATCCAAGACATTTCGTTTTGAAGCAGCACACCGGTTGCCTAAAGTTCCCGAAGGGCATAAGTGCGGGCGGCTTCATGGTCACAGTTATCAGATAGATGTTATCGTCAAGGGAGAGGTCGATCCTGAAACAGGCATGATCATCGATTTCGCAGAAATTACGAATGCCTGGCAGCCCTTGCATAATGTGCTCGATCATTATTATCTGAATGAAATTGAAGGACTCGAGAATCCAACGTCGGAAGTCCTTGCCAGCTGGATATATCGCAGGATGAAACCATTGCTGCCGTCTTTGTCGGCCATTTATGTTCACGAAACGTGCACTTCCAGTGCGCGTTATGAAGAGGAATAGGTACCAAATGAAAGATGTCGTTGCTGTCATTTTGTCTGGTGGAAGAGGAAAACGCATGCATTCCATGCAGTGTAAATCTCTCCATAAAGTTGCAGATCGCGCCATCCTGGATTGGCAGCTCGATGCCTGCCAGCTGGCTGGCATCGAGAACATCATTGTCGTGGTAGGGGCTTTGTCGGATGATATTCGGCAGCATCTTGCCCGCGATGGTCATGCACTGAATATCGACATTGCTGTTCAGGAAGATCCTCTTGGAACGGCGCATGCCGTGATGGCCGCAATGGATAAGGTCCGCGAGCTTAAGGCCAGATATGCCGTGATACTGAATGGTGATTTGCCGAATCTGCAGTCATCCACACTCAAAAAACTCATGCTCAAACGAGCACAGAAACAGCTCATCTGCCTGACCGTCAATCTCAATGAACCGGCAGCTTATGGCCGCGTCATTCGAAATGATGACAATACGGTTTCCCGAATCGTCGAATTCAAGGACTGCACGCCCGAACAGATTGCCATTAAGGAAGTCAATGTCGGCGTCTACAGTGTACCGACTGCATTTCTGGAAATTGCCTTGCCGCAGATCAATAACAATAACGCCGCAGGCGAGTATTATCTGACGGATATTATTGAATTGGCCAATCAGGAAGGGTTGCCGGTGCATGCCGTCGTCGCAGAGGAACCCGGCGAGGTGATGGGCGTCAATACGCCGGACGAACTCATCGCAGCTGAAGCATGGCGGCATAAACTCAGCTTATAGTGAATAATGCAGAGATCCCTGTGGAGCCATCGGGGGCTCCATCAGGGAATCATATTTTTCAATCGGCGAACGCTTAATCCAAGTTGATTCATGCGCACCGTAATCTTGTGCTGCATGGTCGGACTGTCGTCTCCAAACAGCATCATGCCCATGCGGTCGATATTACCCTGACAAATATCGAATGCATTGCACAGACAGCGTTTTTCAAGCGTCTGTCGAAGCTCTGCAAAATCATTCATCTTTCCAATCTCAGAGAATACAGAGCTTTCCTGCATTTGAGAGGATGACTGAGGTGTCGCATTATCATTCGACTGGCGAACAATCCCGCCCAGTAATGACAAGGCATAATAGTGATCAATTTCGATGACGCGGCTTTTGGATTCCGAAACGCGCAATTCATAGAGGGCTTTGAGAATCAGGGTGTCGAGTACGCTTTCGAGTTCCCGCGTGTTGCCAGGCCAGGCGTAGTTCAGGAAGAGTTCCCGCGTCGCTTCCTTAAAGCGCACACAAATATCTCCGGCTTGAACCGGTTTGCCCGATGCAAAATCGATTTGAATTTGGCCGTTTGCTCCCGTCCTTTTGATATGTTCGGCGAAATGCGGCGCCATATCTTCACTGTGTACAATTTTGAGCGCCAGCATTTCGACGAATGCATCCAGATCATCCCGGCGATCCGTCAATGAAGGCAATACAATGCGCATGGCCGGACCGAATCGCATGTAGAGATCAAATCTGAATCGTCCGGCCGCAACTTCTTCGGACAGATCCAGATGTGTGGCAACGACGACTTTGACATCGACGTGTTTGCGGGTTTCGTGTGCAGCACCGACGCGGCGTACCATCTTGTCCTGCAGGAAGAGCAGGAGTTTTCTCTGATTTTCGAGCGAAAGATTGCCGATTTCATCCAGAAACAGGATGCCGCCGTCCGCTTCTTCTATCAATCCAACCCGATCATGCGTCGCGCCCGAATAGGCGCCCTTGACATGTCCGAACAGCTCACTTTCGACGAGGGTGTCGGGAACTGCCGAAAGATCCAGCGTGACCAGGCGCTTTCTCTGGCTCAGGGGATATATGATGTGTTCGACCAGGGCGCTTTTGCCAGATCCACTCGGACCGTTGATAAATACCGTCCTCGGACCAATACTCATGATTTCGACAAGACGCCGTATTTGCTGGATTTTGGGCGATGTTCCCCAAAAATACCCTTGTTCAACAGGGGCTTCCCGCCCCATTTTGACGACGCTTTCCAGACGCGAAGCGAGCGTTTCGAGACTGTCATCATCATCGACAAACTGCAGACCTTCCAGACCCTCGAGCAGACCCGCTGCCCCCTGAGGCAGATGGCTGCGCGCTGTCATCAGAACGATGGGAATATGCCGAAACTGCGGCATACGGCGGATTTGGCGCGCAATGATCAGTCCCTGAAGGGCTTTGACATTCTCTTCGTGATTGAGTGCCGGCATCTCCGGGATCCACAGCAGCTCCTCCGTTTTTAAATCGTCAAAGCGTACGTCCATCAAAAGCGCATCGACCCGCAAATCCTTTTTGCGCGCCTTTTCCAGTGCCTGGATCGTTTCCATGCCAGTCCTGGCTCGCCGCATCCCGCAATTTTCTCGCTTTGGACAATGCTGGCATTCGCACGCTTCGTCGCATAGTGTCAGCCACGAAAATCGGCTGCAAAATGTCGGATGTGCCTGCAGCCTGTCGATGGACATCAAATGATCATCGACGACCAGAATTCGCAGTTGGTCTGCAGTGGAACCTGATTCTTTCGGTTGGACCGGAGGTTCCGGCGTTGGAACAGGGGCGAAATTGAAAAAAGACATCGCCGCCATCTCATCTTCATTGCCGCTCTCATCCAGTTTCATGCAGATGGATTCAAATTCATGAACATCTTCAACAATCTTCCGGATTTTTTCGATGATAGTTGCATCCGGAATTCCGCCCGAAGAAGCCAGTTTTCTCAGGTTCGATTCGTATTTGGACAGCTCCGCGCAGTCCTTTTCGAGTGCAGCCATCGGAGCTTCAAATTCAGGACGCCACTGTTCATCGCGTCGAAGCTTGAATCCCCAGACCGCTGCCATTCGGCAGACCCCCGTTCCGGAATCAAACAGCCTTCGAAGAAGAACGTGAATTTCATCGATGCCCAGGGAAACGCCTTTTTGAGGAACATCGAGATGTTTGATGAGATCGTGCCGTACCCGGCGAGCCATTTCCAAGGGTGTCATTTGAACAAAACCAACCGGCAAAAAAGTGAATGAATGGCTGTATATGACGGTGCGCTGATATCGGCTTTGAGCAGTGCATTTCGGTCTTGCAGAACGTCAATTCCCGTTGCGGGATTTGAACTCAAAACTCTGAGCTTGTCAGCACTTTTCGTGAACGTCATCCAAGGCGTTCGCAGCAGTTTAATCAATCCGTTCCCAATGCGCATCAGGAATCGTGAACATGAGGCGATTTCTCTCCGTAATATAGCTAAAAATCGTGCGTCAACCGAACGGGTTGTGGTATAATAACGCGCTTAGTTTGAGGTCTTTGTGTTCTCCTGGCGTATCAAAACCATGAATCGAAAATTACTTCTCATTCCAGCCGCATTACTCTTTGCTTTTACAGCTTCCTCTGCTTTTGCACAGTCCAGTCTGACCTGCGTTCCGGGAAGTGGGGTTTGGCGCAATATTGTCCAGGATACTGTTCTCGAAGGCGTATTGTGTTCTGCTGATAAAGAAGCTGGCGCGGATTTCTATCGCCTCGACTTTAATCATAAAACGGGACAGTTTGCTCCAGCCATTCCCAATGGAACCGGGACGCTGCGCTATCTGTTCGCTTCTCCGAAAGTTCTGTTTTATGCGGATGATGCAGAAGTTTATGCACTCGAACGCGAACATTTTCGGGTGATATGGCATCGCCCCTGGAAAGCTGCTCAAAGGCTCCCGCTGGATGATACCGATCTGTCCCATCAGGCCATTCTTTCGCAGACCGATGAGGGGTATGAGATTCATCTCGTCAAATCGGGGGCTCAGATCGAAGAAGAAATGTCTGCCGCTCTTGGAAAAGATGCACCCATCCAGGTCATCTGGCAGTCCAGACGCCTCGTCGTTATCGAACGTTCAAGACTCATCTTCTGGCCGCGTCCGGGTGTCCCCATCGCTGCAGAACCCGGAAGTCCTGCCGCTGAATCCGTCATTCCACAAAGCTGGAAAACCAGTCCGACGATCGTCAATATCTCTCCGGAACTTGCAGACGGCGATTATGAACTCGATCCGGATGGACTGATGGTCCTCAATCGAACCGCCAAAAAATTGTCCTATTATCGGTTCAATACCAATACCTGGACAACCGCACGCATCAATGCTACCGCAGCCATTCAGGGCCTCGGTTCGGGATCCAAATACGCCATGGCCGTGACGATCGATGCCAATACCGTCAGAGTCGTTGCGCGTCTCGGGTCCTTTTTGCAGAACAGATTCGAAGCAAAATACTGGAAACTTTCAACGCCTCCCGAAACCATCGTCGTCGGGCAGGATGATATCGCTGCACTCGATGGCGGCTCCGACAACCGGGTTCAGACCATCGATACGACAGAAATGACCTGGAAACGACTGGCCCTCATCGAATATCCGACCCCAGGCCGCATCGCTGAGCTCCAGAACGACGAACTCATGACCATTCATAATTCCGGCTCCGATGCACTCATGATATGGAATGCCCGGACCGGACAAAAACTGGTCTCACTGCCCGCTCAGAAGCTGACGCAGATAGATTTCGGATCCATAAGCTCCGCAAGATCCATCCCCGGATTCAAACGCTATAAGCTCCTCGTCAGCCTGACTGAACAGTTCGTCATCTTCGATACCAAAACCGGTTCGCTCTCTGCGCCGCTGCCATTCGAAAAAGTTCCCTGGTCGGATTTGCCGCGCGCCATCGAACTGACGGAACAGGGCATGGTCGTCCATGTGGCCGGTTCTGCTCCGACGCAATGGGATATCTATCCCGCTGATGATTCCGATATTATACACAAATCATTGGCCGATTTTCAGAATGCCAGATTCGACGAACTGCTGACGCCGCAGGAAAAATGGTACGGTTATTGTCTGGCTGACGACGATTGTTTCCAGACCGATATGCCGTCTCCGGAACAAATGCGCAAAACGCCGGCCGTCGCCGTCGCCGAAGCTCCACCATCACATGCACCAACTGCAATTTCATGGATCCTGTGCATCCTGGCTTTTATTGCGATGTTCGCTGTCATGTTCTGGCGACGCGGATTCGGACGCAAATCCATGCTCAAGGGCAGCGGCGAGGATGCTCAGGATCTCGCTGATATCTTCGATGCTCAGAATCGTCGTTATATCTCTGACCGTGACAATCGCTATTTCCTGGCACCCCACCTCTATTCAACACCGGTATTTCGTGCCTGTTTGAGCGTTATCCTCGGACTGGGTGTCGGGATCCTCGTCGCCGCGCCTTTCTTTTTCGATGATACAGGTCTCACATTCCTGTCGTGGATTGTCATCCTCGGAACACCGGTCGCTGCCGTTACCTGGGTCGCAACATCCTGGACGTACTGGAATCGCTACTACCTGCTGCGTTTTGGAAATCTGGTCGAAGGAAAATGGGAGAACTGCGCCAAAACCAACCCATCCATTATATATGAACCGGTTCCGGGTAAAGTCTTTGAACTGGATCGGCATCAGTGGACCCGAATCGATTTCGTACCCATGGTGCTGTTCGATCCGGCACGGCCAAACTTCGCCATTCAGTACACTGGCGGGTGCAGCCATTCGGTGATTCAGTCCGGAACATTCGAAGAAAAGCCCAGCAGAGCCTGCACATTTGACGTCTTCCAGCTTTGTCCGGTAATCGGATTCCTAGCTGTTACCATCATCTCGACGCAGATGCTCTTCAACCACGCCTATCCCAATCCACTGAGCGCATGGAAACTCGATTCGCTGGCAAATTATGTCGCACGGCAGGATTCCGAAGAGGAACTGACGTTTACGACGGCATGTCTCGATGTATGCAGCGATGATCCTCTCTGCCACAAACAGTGCCATCAGCGACAGCTTCGTCTCGTGCTGCAAAGTGCAGGACTCTCACTCGCTTTTGATCCGACGATTACCACCGCAGAATTCCTCGATCTCTATCGGGCAGACGTCGAAAAGGCCCGCAGCATCTTGCTCGAACAGCCCACCCTCGGCTGCAATGAACGAAATGAACAAATCGAAGCTATTACCCTGTGGCCCGATAATATCTCCAAAGCATTCTGGAGCACCTACGCAAATCCTCAGACATTCGGGGCGGCTCATCTCGGTGTAATCTACCAGAATCTTAAACGGGATGCTGCTACACTCAAGGCGCTCTGTGACGAGGACGGCGCTTGCGCAAGAAATTCGCAGGCCTGCCCGGTTCCTCCGACCTGCCCCGGAAGCGTGTCGCTGCTCAAGGCCCGCGTCTGCGCGTTCCAGAAAGCGATGATTATTCCTGAAATCAAGGTTCCTGAATAGATTTGTTCTGTGGGGCAATTGTCTATGTGCCTGCGGCACATACGACAACTGGCTGCTGCTATTTGCCTGCAGCAAATACGCAGCAGCGCCGGATTAAATACGATTTAATTCGGAATACTAAATGTGTAGAATATCCATTTGTGTTTGCCACCAACGCATAACCAGAATGGGAGATTCTACTATGAAGAACAATTTAAAATGCAAAAGCGTTTTTTGGAGTGTCTTTCTGAGCTCCTTGTTGTTCGCCGGATTTGCCGGTTGTTCGGATGATTCTGTCAGCAGAACGAATGATGATACGAATTCACAGCAGTGTGATTGTGAAACCGGCGATAATTGCAGCGAAGCTGAACTTGAGGATTGCAAAAAGGATGACGCATGTCCGTCTGAGTGCCCAAATGACTGCACCGACGGCAAATGCAACGAGAAGGACAAATGTCCCGAATCCTGTCCTGGCGATTGCAATGAAGACGGCAAATGCAATGAGAAGGACAAATGTCCCGAATCCTGTCCTGGCGATTGCAATGAAGACGGAGAGTGTAATCCAAAATCCAAATGTCCCGAAGCATGTCCGAATAGCTGCGGTGATGATGGTGAATGTCATGAAGTAACGTGTCCGGAAGATTGCCAGAATGGATGCGATTCCGATGGGGTTTGCAAGACTGATGCTGATTGTCCTGCATCATGTCCCGGCAATTGCACGGATGGCGAATGTAATACTGGTTCCAATTGTCCCGAAGATTGTCCGGATACCTGTGACGAAGAAGGTAAATGTCCGGCTTCTGCTTGCCCTGAAGAATGTCTGAGTAATTGCAATGAAGATCTGACGTGCCCGGATCCCTGTCCCAAAGAATGTCCGGGAACCTGCGACGAAGAACTGAAATGTCCGGATAAGTGTCCGGAAGCCTGCCCGGGTTCATGCGATGAAGAGGGTAAATGCAAGTGCCCTGAAACATGCACGACATCCTGCGCTGATGATGGCATTTGTAAATGCCCGGATACCTGCAAGACGAGATGTGATGTGAACGGAGTCTGCCAGTGCCCGGACACCTGCACAACGAACTGCGATGCGAATGGAGTCTGCCAGTGTCCGTCAACATGCACAACGAACTGCGATGATAATGGAGCATGTCAGTGTCCATCTACATGCAAGACGAACTGCGATGCGAACGGAGTCTGTCAGTGTCCGGCAGCATGCACGACGAAATGTGATGCAAATGGTGTTTGTCAGTGTCCGGATTCATGCAAGAATACCTGCAATGCAAATGGGGAATGCCCGGTCATGTGCGGCAAGGAAGTCGTCAAAAGCATGTATTTTTCATACAAGGAACTCGATATCCTCGTGCCGGATTCATCGGGCAGAACCAGCGCGGATATGACGGTTTATATCAAAACCGAAAAAGAAACCTACAATATGGAAAACGCTCCATGCAAAGCCGATATCGTATTGACCATGGACGATAAAACCATCGCCACAGTGACCAAAAATAGCAAAAAGCCAAAGAATGCAACATTTAAGGCAGTCAAGGCAGGTAAAACCAAATGTACCATCAGCCTGAAAGGTCAAAAGGGCATCACGGGCTCCATCGTCGTTCGGGTTCTCAATCTCAATAAAATCGACGCCAACCTCGCTGCAAAGAATGATGACGGAAAATATCCGCATATTTACAAAAAGCCGATGGCCATGGTCTCCACGACGCGTGTTTCTCAGGGATTCGACTTTTATAATGATAATTTCATGTATTTTACGCAGCTCCCCAAGGTCAAAATCGATGGCAAAGATGCTGTAGCAAAAGATGGAAAGACGATTTATGATCGTACACAGATGAATGTTTTCCAAAATGATGGCAACAAGAATGGCAAGCCGATGATCTTCCATGCTTCAGGTCATGGCCAGAATCTGAGCGTCGAAACTGTCAGTGGCAAGGATTATCTGTGGTTCGCAAATTATGGAAACCTGATCTGCAAAAAGGATGGGAAGAGTTGCAAAGATGGTACCGTTGATGGATGTAAATGTAATGATGGGTACAAAGATTCCCAGATAATTTCAAGAGTCGAGTGGAAAGAAGATACGTCGATGTATCCATCGGATTCAAAAGAGAATTACTATTACTCAGGCAAAAACAATAACTTTTATTATAAATTTGAACCTGCGCTTGATGTCAAGAATAACAAGTTTGCATTCAGAGCCATTTATAGTGGTAATAACCAAACTTATGTACGCATATATCACCTGAACAAAGTTAAGGAAATTGCAACAACTCAGGTTACATTGCCTCGTGGTATTAAATGGATCAATAAAAATAATGAGCTGAAAACGGGATACAAACCGAAAGTTGATGTCAAAGACTTGTCCAAAATTGAAGCTCTAAATACATGGTCCGTTGCAGATCTGCCGGTTCAGGGACTCGAAATTGAAAACGGCATCGCATATACGGTCAAAGGTCTTCCCAAAAAACTCGCCAAAGCTGAAGGCAAAGATGACAAATATTTATATAAATCCGAAATTCCGCTTACCATCTATAGCTATGGCGGAACTTCGCTCGGCGGTCCCAATAAGAAAACGATCAGCAATAGTAATGGAAATGAATATGTCTATTATCTGAATACCTCCAAGGGGCCGAAAGAAGAAATCAAATATAGGGAAAACAACGCCGAAGATGGTAAGATACTAACCTATTCCGGTTATTTCCTGAACAATTCAGAACTGGACGGAATGCTCAATTTTACCGAAAATGGCAAGAAATTCGAGCACAATGGGTATTTCGAACCGGAAGGTATTCGTGTTTCGGATGGCAAGGTTTATCTGAGTGTTACAGTCAGATATAATATTGTCGGAGGGGTCATCGACAAAAACGCGCGCCAGGTTATCTTTGTATATAAATTGTATTAGTCAGAGCCGGTTGTCGCGCAAAAAAAAAAAATGCGGCGTATTGCCTCAGGCAATAGCCGCATGGCACCGCGTATTGGCCCAGGGCCAATAGCGGTGCTTCCCATAATAAAAAGCACAATCTACATCTCGTTGTACCCGTGGCCGAAGATTTCGTAGTATCCATTCTGATCCAAATCATCGTGCCAGATTAGTCCCGAACGGCCGTCTTCCGTGCATGCCATGGCGGGCTGATCCTGAATACCCTGGGTAATGATATTGACGTTGTGATTGGCTTCGAGCTTGCCGTTTCGGTAGGCTCTGCGTCTGATATCCCCGGAATTCTTGGCTTTGGCAGTCCAGGCATACACAATTTCGTTGTTTTTATTGACGCACAGAACTGGATCCACGGCATCTTCACCGGCATCCGAAATCCACATATCTGCAGTCAGATCCTTGCCATCGGCCTGATAGCCGCGCGCTTTGATGCGATAAACGCCATTCGCGTCTTCGTCGTCTTCGTATGCGATATAAAAGACTCCTGCGCCATTCATACTGATGCTCGGATTGAGCTGCTGGCCGTTGTCCAGCGTGTTGACCGTAAACATTTTGAGGCGATCTGTACCGTCGGCATTGAATCCCTTGGCGAGTATCTGGAACAGTCCGTTCATGTCGGTATCGTCTTCCCAGGTGACGACGAAATTGCCGTTGTCGGCAATGCCGACGCTGGGTTTGCGGCGAACGCCGGCGAGTGTGTCGACATTTCTGGCTGCAAAAGTCTGCGCGCCATTGGCATCAAAGCCGCGGATGAAGATTTGCGGCGTTTTGGCAT
>JAEEGL012994504.1_pt1 | contig 14133 bp, 13 predicted proteins | sample 9134231 | NCBI WGS metagenome assembly JAEEGL01 (sample SAMN16246548, study PRJNA631951) | gut metagenome | biome: gut microbiome; feature: rumen; material: fiber-attached | host: Bos | place: Iran: Karaj | collected 2018-10 | reverse complement strand
TCGACTTTTTGCGATCATTTGATCGTTTGAGTCCTTTGATACGCATGTATCTATTTTCTCCTTAATTGTATCGTCCTTGCGACCGACCCACCTCGTTAAGTAGAGATTCTGATTTTGGACGACTTTTTCTATTCTATCAAAGATTCAAACAAAATCAAGCATTAGTTTAATTTTGTTTTGAGGCCTTCATACTCCTCAAAAAGATCGTCATATTCGTGGATTTTTAAGATATTATGAACCTTGTCGATCTGAAATGGCTTGACCTTTTGGACGTGGAAAAACGGCCAGAATTTGAAGTTATTAGAGAAATGATGAAAGACGGTGTCTGCTTTTGGATGGTCGTCCTGTTCATTAAATTTTCGTGGCATTAGCTTGCGTTTTTTGATGGTTTTATTGAGGGCGGCTTGGTCGGCTAGCATCATGCGTTTTTCCTGGCAGATTTTCACTGCGCGCGGGAAAAGATTGGATTTTTGGCATTCTTCCATATTGAATAAGAGCACACCGGAGTTCATATAGTCAGTTTTTGGGAAGTTGTAATGGTAGAAGTTCTTGCCATAAATATCAAGAACGCCAGCAGCTTCGATTCCCTCCAGGTTTTCATCGTAGAACTCTTTCGGGTTTTTGCGGCAAATAACGTCATAGTCAAGATAGAGAAGCTTGTCTTTTGGAAGCTCATCGATTTTATCAATGTAGAGGCGGAGCATGGCACAAGGTTTGAAATACTTCTTCGTGAAGATAGTGTTCATGTTTTTGGTTGGAAGGTTTTCAACAAAAACCTTGGTGGCGTCAATTTTCTTGACGAAGCTCTTTTGGTTCTTCTTTTTTACGAGTTCATCGAGAAGCTTTGCGGTTTGGTTGCTGATTGGTTTTGAGTCTTCAAAATTAATCGTGAGAAGGTAAATATTAAGCGGTTCAGAAGTATTTTTGATAAGCGACAAAACCGAAATCAGGAGTCCATCCTTGATGCCTTGGTCGCCACAATAGAGAATATTCATCCCTATAATTATAGCATACTGTGGTATAATTTTAGGGAAGCCCGGATGGCGGAACTGGTATACGCGTTCGACTTAAAATCGAATGGAGCAATCCGTGCGGGTTCGATTCCCGCTCCGGGCACCAGAGGAGCTGAGCTAATGAAAGCTCGCTCTTTTTTGTTTTAGACTTTGTTGATAACTGGAATCACAATTGGTGTGTGACCAGTAGCATCAAAGAGGATATGAGTAATGTCTTCTTTGATTTCCTCTTTTAGGACCTTCATTTCCGGATCGGTGGAAATAGATTTGTCGGTCTTGGCACGGAGATAGTGACGAATCTTACCAATAAGCTCCTCGGAGTTATCAAGATAAATGAAGGCACGAGAAACGATGTCTGGAGTCTTCACGAGATGCCCGGTTTTCTTATTCAAGGTGAGAACGATAATGAAGATACCTTCACGAGAAATGTGGATACGATCCTTGATCACAGCTTCATGGACTGGGAGATCAGCATCATCATATAGTTTGTTGCCAACGTGAATGCGACCACATTTTCGAATGGTTTTTTCTTTGGTTAGTTCGATAACATCACCATCATCAGAAACAAGAATACGGTCGTGTGGAATACCAATGACGTTTTCAGCCATTTCGGCGTTGTGTTGGAGCATATAGAATTCACCGTGGTATGGGACGTAGTTGGTTGGGTGAAGACGAGTGACAAAATCGACGTGATCTTCATAATAGGCGTGGCCAGAGAGATGAAGTGGGCCGATGTTGGTGAGGTGCGTCTTACCGTTTTGAATGACCTGCGCACCTTCACGGAGGAGACCATCAACCGTATTCACAACATGTGGCTCATTGCCCGGAATTGGGTTTGAAGAGAAGACGATGGTATCAGTTTGTTTAATCTTAATATATTTGTGAGCACCAGAAACCATGCGGTTTAGCACTGCGTTCAACTCACCCTGAGAACCGGTACAAACGATACAGACACGTTCATCTGGGAGCTTAATAATGTCTTCCATCTTGACGATGGTGTCTTTTGGAACCTTGATGGCTTTAGCGCGAAGTGCAACTTCAATGTTGTTGATCATAGAGAAGCCGGAGAAGGCGACTTTGCGACCACGCTCAGAAGCCTCTTTTAGGATGAGGCCGATACGGTCGATCTGAGATGAGAAACACGAAACAATAACACGGCCATTCGCATAGTTATCCATAACCTTACCAATATTGTCGCCGACATCATATTCAGAATGTGGATGATGGCCCGGAGAGTCAATGTTGGTAGATTCATTAAACATGAGGTCGATGCCTTCTTTTTTGACGATTTCATCGATACGTTCGTAGTCAGTCTGGGCTTCGATTGGGTTTTGTTCGGCACGCCAGTCGCCGGAGAAATAGATGAGGCCATTTGGCGTACGAACGACGATGGCACAGTTTCCAGGAATAGAGTGAAGCGTGTGAATGAATTCAACACTGAGGTGCTCAGATACTTGGATTTTTTCGTGCTTGAACGGGTCGACTGGGCAATAATTCATGTCTGGAACGTCTTCGAGCTCAGACATTTGTTTTTTGATCATGCCGATCGTGAAATCGGTAGCATAAATTGGGATGGTTGGGGTGAATTTTGGCAAAAGATGACGGCAAGCACCAATGTGATCGAGGTGGGCGTGAGTGAAAAGAATTGCCTTGATGTTGGACATGTTATCCTCGAGATATTTGATGTCTGGGATCATGTAGTTAACGCCTGGATAATCTTCACCGGCGAAAAGGACGCCCATATCGATAACAATCATTTCCTTCTTGTATTCGACGATGGTCATATTTTTACCGATGCCGAACTCACCAAGACCGCCGATTGGGATAATGCGGACAGCATCTGGATCTGGATGGGCGGATTTAATTTTGGCGTTGGTAATCTGCTCGCCATTGTAGCCGTTGAAGCGGGATTTATTGACTGGAATTCCGATGATATGTTGAGTGGCCTGGGCATTAACGTCTTGAGAAAGCATGCGCTGATGGTGGACCATCTCGCCTTTTTTGGAGGTCACAGAAAGATTAACCTTGCGTTGCTCTGCTTCAGTTTTTGGAGCCTTTACGGCTGCTTTCTTGGCGGATTTGGCAGGCTTTGCGGCTTTTTTACTAGGCTTCTTTTTAACTAAGTCAGCATCCTTGCCGCCAGGCGCAAAGTTGGAATTGAAGTGGCGGTTTTGCGCTTCTTCAAATTGCTTTTTTATATCTGGGAGACGCTCTTCTCTCATCTTCAAAAGACGGGCACGGCGCTCCTCTTCTTTAATATTCATAAAGTTTCCTTTTTAATTTCAAGTAAGAATTAGTATCTTTATTATATCGCAGAAGAGGTGATTTGACAAGGGGTTAGCGAGAAACGCAGCGTGTTCGAGGGTTATTTGGGAATCCACCGATATTTTGGAAGGAGCTTCCGTTTGCTCCGGCATTCATACCGAAGTAGCCAAGATAACCACTTTGCGTAGTGCTTGTTAAGTACTCATGGTAAGCTAGGTCGGCAGAAAGCGATGGGCGGAGGTTTTCATCCGAGTTATAAGACCTGAGTTCTGTAACGTCGCCATAGAGAGTTGGCAGCCTCCATCCGGATGGACAGATTGAATACGGAGCGTTCCCATTGTTAGATTCAGAGCCGGCAGCAAATGCAGCTCCGGCACCGGTATAGACTTCAGTTCCAGATGTACGCAGATCATAGCCATTTATATTGGTGTCGGAATACTCTGGATTAAGATGAATTGTTCCGCTGTATCCAGATGGACCAATCGAGAGATTATTCATCATCCAGCATCGGCTTGTGGAACCATCAGCTGAGGTGTTGTAACGAGCGACACGGTAAGGCTTAGAATCGCGGGCATCTTTAAGCGTGTATGGCTGATAGAGTGTCATACTACTACAAACTTCTGGGTTCATTTCTTGCATGTAGGTGATTTCGGAGATATCCGTTGCGTTCTTGTTGAGGAGTGGCTCATTCACACGATAGCCAGACACGGCGTATTGCTTATTATATGGGTAGATTGAAGTAACAATTCTATAGTTCTGGCCATAGAGCGGCAATTCTGGAAGAGTACATGTGATAACGACTACTCCAGTCTCTGAGCTAACCGCCGTCACTGGACAATTGAGACGTGGGTCACTTGTGGATAGCGTTTTTGAGACGTCAATATAAACCTCAACCTCGTTTGCTTCGATTGGACGATTAGTCGTAAGGGTCGTTGCGATACGGATTGACTCACCAGGTCGTGCAGCTTCTGGAGAGATAGTTGCCGAATCAGCAGCACCAGCGGTGCCCATAACTGTATAAAGAATATCACCAGAGTATCGGCCAGCAATGAGGCCAAGGTCGACTTTGGCGCCATAATAAATGTCGACATCTTTGTCACCTTCATCGGTATCGACAATCTCTGCATTAGAGAGAAATGGAACGCCAGCCCAAGTACTTTCTGTCGAGGCTTCAGTATAGATTGAAGCGTCGGTCTTGAATGGTGCTTTCAAAACGGCATAGCCATAGCTATTGATCTCGAGCGCCTTTGGTGAGGCGGCGGTTCCAGAAACAGGTGAAATGAAATATTGCGAAGTAGTATCGTCGTTATAATAAAGGCGGCGATTCGAGTTGTCTCCACTTGAGATGTAGAGATTCCAACTTCCTGGGATGTTTGAGCTGATCGAAACAGTATCTTTTGCGGTTGAGATTGCGCCGGTTGGGGTGCCGGTGGCATTAATATTGATGCCCTCTTGTCCGGCAGCGCTAGAGTAGGTCAAATGATAACCGCCGTCACTATCAACATTGACGTTCATCGGGGTATCAGCGTGAACTCCGGCGATCAAAAGTGGTGACAAAAGGTATGCGCTAACGGCTATTGCACTCACGGCAGCGACTGATGCGCAAGCCTTATATGCCTTTGCATAGGAATGAGATATTTTCATTTTTTTGTTTTTCTTTTTTTGTATGACCTAATTGTGGTTCTAATATAGCACTTATGCTAATAATTGTCAAGGGCTACTCGGCGATACAGCGGAGTTGGAAGGCCTCACCACTACCCCAGCCACTTGTTGTATCGCCACCATCGGCGAAGGTGTACCCTTGGAGATTCGCCATCCAGTAGAGATCGGTCCCAAATAAATCATTGTAGCTTTGGACTCTTGAGAATTCTGATGGGATTGGAAGCCTCCAGCCTCTTGGACAGACCGAAACAGCTGAGTTGGCCGAGCCGATAGTATAGTTTTCCGATCCAATGACTTGATCTCTACGGTAATTGTCCGTTGTTAGCGTAATCGATCCACCATCGGCGCCAACGTTCGAGGTGCTCGGCTTGAGACTGATTGTCCTATTTTCGAAGCTTGCTGGACCAATGTTTAGGTTCTTCGTCATCCAACAACTTCCGTCTTGGAGTTTACTAATTGTGTAAATCTTATTGTCTCGAGAATCTTTGAGATTATAGGTTTCGTCAGTGATCATGCTCTGGCAGACCGTCTGATTCATCTCTTGCATGTAGGTGATTTGGTCGATGTTGGTTGCGGAGAGGTTAAGGATTGGGTCCTGAACATCAAAGTCATGAACACGATAAACTTTTCCGTATGGGAAGACAGAGGCTACGATATCATATTTGATACCAAATAGTGGGACACCCGGAAGCCTACAAGAAATTGTGAGTACGCCATCTTCTTGACTAACGCCTTCGATTGGACAGTATAGCTTCGGGGTTTCTTCTAGAACTTCAGAAACGTCGACATAAACTTCAACGTCCGATGCTGTGATTTGTCGGGTAGTCAAAAGACCAGTGTTAACTCTGATAACCGTGTCTGGCGAAGCGCTTTCTGGAGAAATGGTTGCTGATTCGGAATCGGTGACCGAGCCCATGACCGTGTACATAATATCACCAGTGTAATGACCAGTCTTGAGGCCCATATCGATTCTGGCGCCATAATAAACATCAACATCTGCGCTTTCGGTACCGGTTTTGATTAGGTCTGCATTTCTTAGGAACGGAACCGCAGCCCAGGTGCTACCGCTGCTCGGAGACGGCGTGGCGTAAGCATTCTCAGTAGTAGTAAATGGCGCCTCAGCCAGTGCATAGCCGTAGGTGTTATTAGCAAGAGCCGCTGGCTCATCGTGCGTGCCGCTAGCTGGTTGGACGAAATAGATTGAGCCTTCATCGCCATTCAAATGAAGGCGGCGGTTAGTGTCGCTGGCGCTTGAAATGTATAGGTTCCATCCTTCTGGCAAGTTTGAATCAATCGAGACAGTATCCTTTGCACTAGCAAGTGTTCCCTCTACGGAGCCAGCAATGTTCATCTTTACACCTTCGGAACCAGCCGAACTTGTGTAGCCAAGATGATACCCTTCACCGCTCGTGATGTTTAGATCGATTGGGGTAATAGCATTTGCGCCGCTACGGAAAAGAGGAGCGATAAGAAATGCGCTCGCAGCAAGTGTACTGGCAGCTGCAACGGACGCACAGATTTTATATGCTTTTAAGTAAGAATGAGAAAGCTTCATTTTTGTTTTTCTTCTTTGTATGACCTAATTATGGGTCCAATATAACACTTATGCTAATTGTTGTCAAATATATTTTTATTATTTTTTTGTTGACAATTATTAAACATAAGTATATTATTATGACAGTTAGAGAAGTGGAAACAAAAACATTAAAATAAAAGGTCTATCAATAAGATTACTGCTCGTTTTGCAGGGCTTATTGTTTTTAAAGAAATGATTCCACAAAAACTTATCAAAAATAAAAAGTTACTAGAGAAGGTTTTTCTCCTAATTCTTGGTACGCTTGTTTTATCTGGTTTCCCATCAGAAGCCAATGCTTCTACATATTCTGCTTCCCTCACGAGTACACCAAACATCGATATCAAGCTTGATGGAGTCTCGGATTCTAGAACCGGCGATAGTACCGTGGTTGTTAATACTAGTTGTCCAAACGGTTTCTCCGTTCTCGTGAGTACAGATGTTACCGACAATAATCTATACCTTAATGGCGACAGCAACTCCCCCTATGCTTTCCAGTCAACTGCCGGAACTTTCATGGAGCCTACCGCCCTCTCGCAGAATTCCTGGGGTGTAGTCGTCGGAGAAAATAGTTTTGCAAGCGTCTCCCACGAACCAGGGAGCATTTTGAACGTCGCAGCTTCTGGTTATTCAGTAAACTCCGATAACGCTTATTCCGTTTCCTTTGGCGCCAGTAATAATGGCGCCCTCGCGAGTGGCGATTATCACATGGCAAACTCTGGACAGATCGTTTATACACTAGAGCTTGGAACAACGTGCGTCGGTTACTCTATCTCGTACGACAAAAACTCCGACAGCGCCACTGGGACAGCCCCCGAACAGCATGATGAAGTAATAATTGGCGATTCCTTTACCCTGGGTGGCCGTGACTTCTTCCGTGATGATCGTTTCTTGGTTGGGTGGAGCTTTGATAGCGAGGCCACTCCTGGCTCTGAGGGGGTTTATCTTCCTGGGTCAACAATTACTTTTGATTCCTCAATGCCGGCTTTTGACACCGACAATGATCGGAACATTGTTCTTTATGCGATCTGGGGCGACTTTAGCTATCTAAAAGTCATGTCTAGCGTCAATGGCATTGATGTAGCCGCTTTCGACAACCCATACGGTATTCCAAAAGAGAAAATTGAGAAGGTCTACACAATAGATACGTTGGCTTTGCCAAGCGAGTTAGCTGCGGCGGCTATCCAAGAATGGGACGTATCCGAGAACCAGGACATGAGCATCAAAGCTTATGCCCTAGATACCGATTCAAACTCGATGTATGAAATATATATCGGACAAGACGGCGGAGTGATGGCGAACCCAAACAGCTATAAACTCTTTAATTTTTACACGAATTTGGAATATGCCGATCTCTCGCACCTCATCATGAATGATGCAACCACAATGCGAGCAATGTTCCAGAATGATGGAAAACTCGCAACTATTGTCGGTGAAGAAAAGTGGAACACCTCGAATGTTACAGACATGGGTAATGCCTTCCGCGCAAACGCAAAACTCGCAACCGTTGATGTTGCAAACTGGGATGTTTCTAAGGTTACCAACATGGCTAGTATGTTCGAAGGTGACACCGTACTATCGAATCTTGATACGAGCCGTTGGACCACAAGCAGTCTTACTGATGTAAACTACATGTTTAGTAACTGTACGGGAATCACCTCACTAAACGTTGCCAGCTGGGATACGTCGAAGGTGACCAGCATGAAAGCCTTTCTCGCCGGTATGAAGAATTTGTCTGAGCTTACTGGTGAAGAAAACTTAGTTACATCGAATGTAACGGACATGATGTACTTATTCTCAAGCGACGAGAAATTGACCAGCTTAAATATCGGCGGATGGGATATGTCGAATGTGAAAGATATGGCATACATGTTCTATGGCTGCGAGCAACTCGCCGATCTCGATACGTCTAGATGGGTCACCACAAGCGTAGAGGAGTTTTCATACATGTTCTGGCACTGCTATAGCCTCACGAGTCTAGATATGAGAAGCTGGAATACTTCGAAGGTCAAGCATATGTCATACATGTTCGGCGACGACACCAATCTTGAAGACATACTTGGCGAAGAAAGCTGGGACGTTTCTAAAGTTATTGACTTTGGCGGCATGTTTGCTGGGTGTAAAAAACTTACTGACCTAGACATAGATGGATGGCACACCGATTCCGCTACGGTCATCAGTAATATGTTTTATGGCTGCGAATCCTTGATTTCTCTAGACCTCAGCAACTGGGATGTCTCTAAAGTAACCAGCTTATATCAAGTCTTCTATCATTGTAGCTCTCTGGTCTCACTAGATCTTACTAGCTGGGATGTCTCTAGGGTTACGACCATGGAAAACACCTTCAATGGGGACTCCAGCTTGACAGAAATTCTCGGCATAGAAAACTGGAACACGCCAAGTATTCAATCGATGAAATTTACATTCAATAAGTGTACGTCGCTTGCTCATCTTGATCTCAGCAATTGGACTATGCCTTCTAGCGCGACCACACATGCTATGTTCCAATACGACGACGCCCTAGAGACCATTACCCTGCCTAACAACTATGGAAGAATTGACAATTTCATGTTCAACCATAACTCTTCATGGGTTGGGTCAACCTTTACGATTCCGAGCAGCGTCGAATTCGTAGGTAATTCTCATGTGTTTTATAATTTTGGAACGGATAGCTTCAATAAATTCGAGGTCGAAGAAGGCAACACAGCCGTAAAGACCATTAATGATGTTTTGTATTCTTATGATGGAACAAGGCTGATTAGTATCCCGAGAGGAAAGACATTCGATTACGTTACTTTCGAGATACCGGAAGGCGTCACTACCTTAAACGAGTTATCATTTAGTAGAAATTACAACATCGGAACAGTTGTTTTGCCAAATAGCTTTGAGATTACGAACACACTACCGAGCGAATTCCTCAATTCTGGCAATAATCTAAGCGTCGGTATCTACGGATATACGGCGGTCAGTAAATATGAAGTAAAAGCTGATAACCCTAGATACATTTCGAACCAAGGCTGTATTTATAGTAAAGATGGGACCGAGTTGATTGCCGTTCCACTTCAATACACTGGATCACTCACTATTCCAGAAGGTACGACATCCATCAGGGCGGAAGCGTTCTGGGCGATAGAGGATATGTTCTATACGAGGTGGATGACCGAGCTTAACATCCCGGCAAGCTTGACGAGCATCGACGAAGAACAGATCGCGAGAATTAATACGATTGTTTATTACAAAAATATTCCAGTAAATGTTGACCCAGCAAACCCTGCCTTCGAAGTGGTTGACGGCAGACTTGTGGCGAAATAAGTTTTACTTTAAGGATAGATAATTTTCGATATTCTTAATATCGTCTTGATCTTTAGGCCTATTCACGCGGCGTTTGAATGCGAGGATACTTTCTAGTGATTCGCACTGATAGCCATCGACCACGTCAAACGGAGTCCCGTCAAAGTCGTCCAGCATTTGGCATTTTTCAAATGGAGTATAGAAGCCTTTGTCGTCTTTTGGTGAATCGTAGAGATTGATTTCTTCTGCAAGTTTTTTAGTGACACAGAAATCATAATCCTCGGTTTTTTCGCGAATTCCGCGAAGAAGCAGCGAGCCTCCGGAAAGAATAATGAACTCCTCTTTTGGTAAGTTCATTTTTTCTAGACCTTTGATATATTCTTCTCTATTCATTTTTTCCTCTTCATTTTTGCGATGGCGAAAATCGCAACAAGTGCCCAAACGATTTGAACCGCAAACGAAAACCAAGCATTACGCGGGTAGAGCCCGATCGCCATTAGTAGTGCGGCAAATAGGTTGAGTAGTTGATAGGTCAAACCTGGCTTAATTTTCTTCGTTGATAACAGAAAATATGCCAAGACGACCATGATCGAACCGATCCATCCAAGAATATCAAATACTAACATTGTTTAAATCTCCGTTTAAATTTTATCTATCCAAATTCAATACAAGCTAATCCAATTATACATAATGCAATCGCGAGGACTCGTTTGATGATTTCCTTTTTTGTTACGGTTTCCTTCTCGACCTTCGGGAATAATTTAGTAATAACGATTCCGATTATCATCACGATGAAAGGCTGAACACCCTGCGAGACGAATGAGACTAACGCGACAGAGGCCATTGTCCCGGCGAAAGTCGAGCATACTCCGCCGAATGAGTTTAGTAATTCATTTAATAAATTTAGCCCGACAATCTTCACGCCATTACTTTTTAACATTGCACTAAATGCTTTACGGTAGCTTTTTAGGAAGACGAAGATAATAATACCGACAATAAATAGTGTGAGGTTCGTCCACAACATTGTTTGATTAAAGTCGTGGTCGTTTGTTACGACTTTTTCAATAATAAACCACACCGCATAGCTGAGAGATACGAATGCCATCATCGAGAGCGTGATTAGTTTGTCTTTGCTGAACTTCTTCTTTTCAGGTTCATAAGTGACAGCTATTGCCGCGATCGTAGTGACTATGCCGCCGACAAGTTGTATAGCGCTAATACCTTGGTTGCCGAGAACTAACGGCGACAAAAGTAGCATAAAAACCGGAATGAGCTGAAACATGATTACGACAATCGTTGTATCGTCGCGACTTAATGCTTTGAAGTAATAGTAGAGTGTGACTGCGGAGAGGGCCGAGTTGAAGAATAGTAGCAAGATGCTTTGCAGATCAAAGTCGAATCGAAATTCGCAGATTATCGCGTAGATTACGGACATTGCGAAGCCGGCAACCAATGTTGAAAATACAATCAGAGACCTAGAATCTGCATTCTTTACGACTTTCGAAATTAGGTATTTATCGATATGATTCGTCAAAGCGTAAAGAGTTGCCGCAGCAATTGCTAAGATAAACGGGAGTAGCATACCTATTATTATATATTATTTTGCTAACGAATTATCTCGTGGCTGAAAAATCTTTCTTGAAATTCGGTTAGTGCGTCGATCGCACTATCGCTATATTCCTTACCTTCTGGCACAATAACCAACTTGTCATCGTCATCGTCAGTTCTATGAATAATAGCAATGCACTTGCCAGAAAAGGTCTCTACCGGCTCAAATACACCGAGCACATAACAATCTAATTCTTCACCATCGCCGCTTATCGTATTTGGCACATACCCATAGTTCACCGGATAAATAAAGCCGTGTTTTGGATGCTTTGATCCGAATGGCCTATCGATCTTGACGTTTACATTTTTACCGATGTATTCTTTGCTATTCATAGTTTATTTTTTAATCTTTCTTTCCCAAATTTTTCTTACAAAACCAAGAGAAAGTGTCGAAAGAGTAAAGCCAATTACTGGTACTAGCGAAGATAGAAAAACATTAGAAACCTGTTGAATTGTAAAACTATAAATTACTACGACAATATAAGTAAGCACACAAATGCAAAATCTACGAGTCCACGAGGTTTCCCATTTTTTATCTAGCTCGACTCGCGCATTACGAGCCTTAATATTTTTAATTTCAGTCTCAATTGTTTTGTTATCCATACCTTATATTATACAATATTTAATTTCTAGATATACCCATGTAGGGGTTTCTTTTTGCTATAATACAGACATGGAACAGGCTGAAACCACCGATTATTTCAAAATTTTAAGTCCAGATTTTCCGGATTGGCTCAATGATTATATTGATACTAAAGAGCTCCAAACCCAAAAATATATCAGCGTTACTTGTGGCACAATTTATACAGATTTATTTAACAACCATATTTTCTTTTCTAGCCTAGACCATTCCATTGCCGTAGCATTAATTGTTTGGCATTTCACTCATGACAAAAAGCAAACCCTAGCTGGGCTCTTTCATGATATCTCGACGCCAGCTTTCAAACATTGCGTGGATTTCTTGAACGGCGATTACGAAAAACAAGAATCTACCGAAGCATTGACCACTGAATTTATCAAAAAATCTGGCGACGTCGTCAAATTATTACAAAGAGACCATATTAAAATCGAAGAAATAGACGATTATCACATCTATCCAATTGCAGATAATGATACGCCAAAGCTGTCTGCGGATAGATTGGAATATTCTTTATCAAACGCTCTTTTTGTTCATAAATTATTGACTTTAGATGAAATCAAAGAGATCTATGAAGACATCGAAATCGAAAAAAACGAATCTGGCGAAATCGAACTCGGTTTCAAAACTAAATCCATCGCTAGAAAATTTGTTCAAGTTACCAGCAAAATGTCAGTTGTCTACCGCGACGATAGAACCCGATTCTCCATGCAACTTATTGCTGACATCCTAAAAGGATTAAAAGATGAAGGAAAAATTACAATTAAAGACCTTTATGATTTAGGGGAATCGGAAATTATTAGCATTATTGAAAATTCTAAGTATAAAGACGTTTTCAATACTTGGCGAAAAGCCAGAAAGATTCACGCCTCAAAAGAGAGACCAAAGAACACCTACTCGGTCCACCAAAAAGTCAAAGTAAGGTATATTGATCCACTTTGCAATGGCGAACGTATGTCAAAAATTTGCAAAATCGCTAGAAATGCTATCAATAAGAATCTTTCCTACGACATGGATAGCTATGTATTCCTGGATTTTGACTTAGAAAAATGATATAATAACAGATAGAATTAATGAAAGGTCAGGTTTGAATTTAAAGATCGGAATTGTTGGACTTCCAAACGTCGGGAAATCGACGTTATTTAATGCACTCACGAACGCTGGTGCACTAGCAGCCAACTATCCTTTTGCTACCATCGAGCCAAATGTTGGTATCGTTCCCGTTCCGGATGAGCGTCTTGATGTTCTTGCCAAAATGTATGAAACCGATAAGGTTGTTCCGGCGACAGTTGAGTTTGTTGATATTGCGGGGCTTGTGGCGGGCGCAAGCAAAGGTGAGGGTCTTGGTAATAAGTTCCTCGCGCATATTCGCGAATGCCAGGCGGTTTGCCATGTGGTGCGTGCTTTTGTAAATAACGATATCGTGCGCGCAGATAATAAAATCGAAGAAGATATTGTGGCGCAAGCCAAAGATGATATCGATATTATCAACCTCGAATTGCAACTAGCTGACGACGAAACGAAAGAAAAAATCGCCGCCAAGCGCAAGAAAGATCCTGCCGACGAGAATATTCCATTTCTCACCGAGAAGCCGGTGATCTATATGTTTAATGTTGACGAATCTGGTCTGACAGACAAAGATCTGCAGAATAAATTGAGCGCATTGGTGGCGCCGGCTGAGGCGATTTTCGTAAACGCTAAGCTCGAAGAAGAGATGGCTGGTATGGACCGTAACGAGCGCAAAGAATTTTTGGCAAGTTATGGTGTTTCTGATGATGCCTTGGGCGAATTGATTAAGGCTGCGTACAAGACTCTCGGGCTCCAATCCTTCCTTACCGCCGGCAAGAAAGAATGCCGCGCTTGGACAATCAAACAAGGCGCGACTGCACCAGAAGCTGCCGGTACGATTCATACAGATTTTGAACGTGGTTTTATCGCGGCTTCGATTTGTAATTTTGACGATTTGGCTGAGCTTGGCTCCGAGCAGGCTGTGAAAGCTGCCGGCAAACTCCGCACCGAAGGCAAGACTTATGTCATGCGCGATGGCGATGTGGTAGAGTTCAAGTTTAACGTGTCTAAATAAT
>JAEEGL010408766.1_pt1 | contig 14133 bp, 14 predicted proteins | sample 9134231 | NCBI WGS metagenome assembly JAEEGL01 (sample SAMN16246548, study PRJNA631951) | gut metagenome | biome: gut microbiome; feature: rumen; material: fiber-attached | host: Bos | place: Iran: Karaj | collected 2018-10 | reverse complement strand
TACTTAGAGAACATAATATTGATATTTAACTAATAACTAACAACTAACAAATATCTATAATTTGCTTGCTATATACAAATATGATAGCAAGCAAATTTATAATAGCCTAATTTGTCATCATCAGAGCAAAATCACTAGAATAAACTGCAAATTCTTGCCCAAGTGCTTTTGAAAAATGGAATGACAAAGGAGCAGATTTTTGCCAAAACTGGCATAAAACTCTAAATTTAAGATTCAAGACAAAAGAAATTTTTCAAAGATTCAATGAATTTATGGAGTCTCTGAAAGAGAAATTCAAAGATGAAAAGCAAAAAATACGTTTCAGTACTTTTATGGCTTTCATGTTTCGGCTTCTTTCTGCGAAATTAGACATTAAAAATTTTGAGAAAGCTAAATATTTAGACGAGGTGATTAGAATGACTTATACTTTTATTGATCGAGAAATAGACAAAGGAAAAAAAGAAGGTAGAAAAGAAGGTGAATTTAATACAGTTTATAACTTTATAAAGCAAGGTCTTGTAACTAAGAACAAGCCGCCAAGTCAATAGGCCTAACAAAAGAACAGCTCCTCGAAGGCTTCAAGAAATACAATCTGGTTTTGTAATTATTGTTTTTATCGACCTAAAGCCTCCACTCAATAGTTACCGCCAAGGATGGCAAACGAGTCATGCAGCTTAAAACTAAAAGTTTAGGACTTACAGCTTAACCTAGCCCCAACCACACCTCCAAAGCAAAGCTAGAGGAATACATGGCAATCTATCATAATTTAAGTCTATAAATTTTCGTTGGTAATTCTTATTTCTAATTGGTTAAAAGTTCCCATAAATAAAAGCCGTATTGCCAACATAAGCAAGTATAATTGTTAAACCACAAAGAACAAAAAACAAAGTCTGCCCTTTTTTTGTTGTTAAATCTTGTATTGGAACTCCACAGTAGCTTTTGTTGCTTTGAGAGATTATATCTTTTGCAAAAGACACCATAACTAGCAAAAAAAGCCCGAACATTGACCAAGTGTAAGGTTGAGAAATGCCGACCTGCATATTGAAAATGCCTTTTATTATTTCCTCTGCATTATTAAAACTGGTTGCTCTGAAAAATATCCAGCAGAAAGCCACAAAAACATAAGTTATCCCTATAGAAGAAACATTCCAGACAAGACAGGTGGCTTTCTTGTCGCCAAATTTCGATTGTTTCCACTGCATGAAAAGCTTATGAACAATCAGAGCAAAACCATGCATTGCTCCCCAAGCTACAAATGTCCATGCAGCACCATGCCATAAACCGCCAAGAAGCATCGTTAGAAACAGATTTACGTAAGTTCTAAATATACCTTTTCTGTTACCACCTAATGAAAAATATAAATATTCCTGCAACCAGCTAGATAGGCTTATATGCCAGCGTTTCCAAAATTCAGTAACATTTTTTGAAAGATATGGATAGTTGAAATTGTTTGTAAAATCGAAGCCAAACATTTTTGAAACACCTATAGCCATATCTGAATAGCCAGAAAAATCAAAATAAATTTGCATTGAATAGCTAATAACGCCCCAGAGCAAAGTCATTCCGCTAAAAGCAACTGGAGCATAAAATATATCGTCTACAAAAACTCCAATTCGATCGGCAAGAACCATTTTCTTAAAAAGTCCGACAACAAAAAGCTGTATTCCTGTTTCAAAATTAGACCATTTTAAGAAGTTAATGTTATTAAGCTGCTTGAAAAAAAGGTCAGCCCTAACTATAGGCCCAGCAAGTAGTTTTGGGAAAAAGCCAACAAAAAGCAGAACTTCCAATAAAGATTTATTTGCAGAATATTTTTTGCGATAAACATCAATAGTATAGCTGATTGCTGAAAACACATAGAAAGAAATGCCTAGAGGGAGCAACATTTTTATTGTCGCATCATTTCCAATAAGCCATTTGAGAGAGTCAGCGAAGAAATTATAATATTTGAAAACTCCCAAAGTAAGCAGAAGAACACTAATAGAAGTCTTTGCTATAAAGCCACGCTTAGAATCGCATTTTTCAATAAGTATAGGAGAAAAATAGGTAATGAGGCTAACAAAGAGAAGAATTATGGAATAATAAATGTTTGTAATGCCAATAAAGATGTAACTAGAGACTAGCAACTCAAAAAAAAGAATTTCTTTTTTATGCTTTGAATTTTTGCAAACAACTGAAATAAATAAATAAATAGTTATCACAATTGAAAGGAAAGGAATAAAGAAAAAGTTATTTAAAGCCATATTATTAATTACTTCCCTTCTTCTAATTTTGTGATTTCTTTTGCTAAACGTTTTGCTATAATTTCATGTCCGTATTTATTCAAATGACCAGAGCCAACTTTTGTATTTATAAAGCCATAAGGCAGAATGTGTTTTGTTTTGTATAATTCTTGAAAATCCTCGTCTGTATCTATAAAAATAATATTATTGTTCTTGCAGCTTTTTGCAAATATTTCTTGATACCATTTATCTGTATTGTTTTTTATACTACCGTCTGGTTGTAATGTATAACTTGGGTGATAAAATATTACAATTTTAGCCTCAACATTATTTTTTGATATCGCTAAAGCTTCATTTAATATTATTTAATATTCTTTTTTATTAACATTACAATTTGTATATTTAGAATTATTGTCGAAAATATTTTTTGAATTATTTGCCCACGAAGAAAGCTGGGTTATTATTTTTTTCATTGAAGGGAAAATATTTTGAAAAAAAACTTCTTTGCTTCCCTTTTTGTAAGCACGATTTCTTTTAAGATTTCCATTTAAATATTGTTTTAAAAGTAAAATATCAAATTCAATATCTTTAGTTTCAATTAAAATATATTTTGAATGATAAAACTTATATGCGTACAATAAATTCCTTAAACAATAAATAAGGTAATGAGCTGAAATACCTATATTTTGTGTTTTTAAAGGATATAAAATATAATTTAAATAATACCCTGTATTTTCACAACTATCAACATTACAAGCCTCCATATTGGAATTACCCATTAATAAAATATCTACTTTATTATTATTGTATTCAATATTATTAAAACCATCTTTATCAAATTTAAGGAAAGAAAAGCCCTCTTCCATATTAGTAAATAGTTGATATGATGACCATTTAAAATCTGTAGTATAATCTTGATTAAAAATTCTTGCTCCATTATATTTATAAAACAGTATAAATATATTAAGTATAAAACAGCTAAACATAAAGGAAATAATAATTTTAAAAATAATTTGTAGACATGGAAATTTCATATAGCTATTCCTTTTTTTCCTAATTAAATAAAATCATATTATTCTTATATTTTTCTATTAAAAACATTTTGAATTTTTAATGCTAACATTGATAAAATTATAGTTAAAATTATAGCCAAAAAAGGTTTTAAATAATTATATGGAAAAATAGAGAAAAGAGGTACAAGATTAAATGTTTTTGTGACAACCAAGTGTAATATATATATATATATATTACACTTGGCAGTTAGTACATGAATAAAAAAATATAATTTTTCATTCAAATATAATTTACAATGAGTAATGTACATAAATATAATAGCAATAAGAATAGAAGAAATATAAATATCCCATCTTGAACCAAGCAATAATCTTTCTAATACAGAGGTAATAAATAATAATAAAGTGACAACAATAAAACTTTTAACAGTAAAATAACATTTTTCAAATAAATTATATTTTTGAAATAAATATTTTAAGTAAACTCCAAAAAGAGAACAATACGTTCCTTCTACTAATCCATTAACTATTAAAATTATTCCCTTGTAGGTATGATTTAGAAGCTGAACTTCTCTTCCTATAAAAATAATCTCTAATGCAAAAAACAATATTGTCCATAAAAATAAAAAAGTACCTTTGTTATTATAAATTGGCTTACTAAAAAAATAAAAAACAATATAAACTTGTATCAGAGCCAATAAAAACCATAAATGAAATGAATAATCAAGCAATGGACTTTGACTAAACAATAATAAAGAAAAAAAACTATACCTATCTAGTCTTGTAAACAATGATACATAACCTGTATTTCCTATATAAAACTCTAATAAATAAAAATACAACTCATAAAAAATATAAGCTAGAATAAATATAGAAAGATACTTTAAAATTTTATATTTCAACTTATTTTTTAGATTTTTAATTTGTTCTTCATCAAATTCATTGTTGAAGGAATACATATAGAAACCTGTTATCATAAAGAAAAAAGGAACAGCAAATCTAGCTATAGCTGTTACTATAGTTCCTACTTTATCTGGTAAAGGACAATGAATAAAAATTACTGCAATATAAGCGAAAAACTCAAATAAAGATAATATGATATTACGATTTTGAGTATGATGATTAATTTTCAAGTCACTCATATTGATTCCAAATTTCTATATACTTTTGAGCAATTTTCTTGCAATCGTGTATTTCTTCAACATATTTTCTTGATTCTTCACCGATTTTTTCAAATTTATCTTTGTTTTTAATTAGTTCGACGAGTTTATTATAAATATCATCAGCATCTGGTTTTATTGGTATCATCGGACAGCTATTAATACCAAATTCTTTCAAACATTCTTGTTCTCCACCACCAAGTGTGACTTTTCCCATTGCCATAGAAATTAATCCATTAACACCAGAAGAAACAGAATATGTTTGGTCAATAACAATATTTGTTCTTTTCATCAATTCAATATAATTTTTTAAAGGCATTTTGCCTTCGATAATAGTTTCAACTTCATTCGGATAGTCTTTTTGTAAACGTTCAAAAGCTTCTTTTATAATAGGTGTGCCTTTTTGATTAGGTCGATTCAGTCCATGAAATATAACTATTTTTTCTTTTATTATATTTTTCTGATATTTTATTTCATCAAGATTTATAGGGATTGGAATAGTAGGACAAAGTTTTGGATAATTTGCCAATCTATAAGGCTCAGCATATTCATACATTATTGGAATGTAACCACTAATTCTTTTATGAAGCCAGTAAAAATAATTCTGCCCTTCAGGAGTCTCACAATACAATAAGCCTTTTTTAGAACTTTTTTCAGCCTTAAATATTTTATATAATTCTTTATATTTGTAATAATCTTTATAAAAATTTGCAGAATAAAGGTTTTCGCTTGATGCACCCGCTCCAACAAGAAAAACATTTTTACATCTTTTAAAAATGATTTTCATAAGAAATTTATTAAAACATAAAGTTCTAAAAAAAACTACAGGTTGAATCATTTGAACAATATCATAGTTTTCACTTTTCAAAACTAATTTTAATTGTCTAAAATATGAAAATAACTTTCCAAAAATTCCTGGCAAATCACTTTTTAAACTATAATCATAAGATATCTTCTTAAAACCATCACCTGTAGCTGCTATAGTTACATCATGTCCAATCTGAACCAGCCCATCTTTTAAATATTTATGAAAACTTGAAAAATCACCTAATAGAAGTATTTTCATTGTTTAATCTCCGTATACAACTCTTTTTTGTTTTTTTTAATATAAATAATCGCAAAAATAGAAGTCAATCCATAGACAAGAATTCTTTGCCAAATCATCGTTGCAATATTTGCATAAATAAGCATTGGCAAAAATGAAATCAACGTAATCACAAAAGTAATTATTCCAAATTTGAAATTAAATTTGGATGAAGCAAAAAGAGCAATAGCATTTATTTCATACTTACCGATAAGATAGCAAATAGAAACAATAGAAACATTTAATAATAAAACATCAATATAGGTATATTTACTTAAATGTATTAATTTTATAAAATATTCGGGATTTAACCAATATATGCCTGTTAGAACCACTATAATAGCTATTATAATATAAATAGCCATTTTTATTGTTTTCTCTTGAAGAATCAATTTATCATAATCACCTTTATATTTTACCGTATCCTGAGAAAGTACGTCGAAAAATCCTTCTATGAAACTTTTTGATACTTGCTCCAATCTTTTAAATATTGTATAAGAACCCATTATTTCTAATGGGAATATTGCAGAAACCAATAAAGAGTCAGCATTCATTTTTGCATAATCCAAATAAGATTTAAGCCATAAAAATTTAGATTCTTTAATTTTATTAAACATTGTTTTAAAATCTATATATTTAAAAGAAAAATATTTTCTAAGTTTTATAAAATATATTATAGACAAAGGAATAGATGATAAACCATAAAAATAAAGATAAACTCTATCTCCGTAAAAAAAATAAAAACCTAGACCTAAAAATTTAATAATGTAAGAATTAGCCATGCTTGCTGTCTGTGCAAATACATACCCCCCCTGCGATCTTACTATTAATGTCATTGCCTCATTCAAAGAAGAAACAGCACCACCAAAAAAGAATGCTATAAATAACGAAGTCTGTAAACAATCATACTTATATAAATTTAAATAAGCCAAATAAGCCACAATAAGAGGTGATATTATTAGCAAACCAAATACTCTTGAAAATATTGATTGTGTAGTATATTCATTTGTTTTTTCTATTTCATTATTTTTTTCCCAATAAAGTGCTTCGCGCATCATAACAGTTTCTAAACCAAGATGTGTAAAAGTGTGTATTAAATTACCAACAATAGAATATATGCCAACTAATGAATACACCTCTGGTGCCATATTACCAGCAACTAAATAAATAGTCACAAGACCTAGAAATATGCTTAATCCCTGTATACCAATTATTATAAAACTTTTCTTAAACATATTTACTAAATTAAAGACAACAGGTAATTACCAAGTTCAATCGACCAATCTTGCATCGTTCGATGGTTGACACTAGCGATAACATTTTCTTTCAACTCATCTACTCTACTCCAATCTTCAGCAAAATATCTAAGTCGTTCTGCCAGCCCATCTTCATCAGTAGATTCAACTATAAAACCATTATAGCCATCTTTCACCAAATCACATGTAGCGTCAGGAGAGACTATCATCGGAAAGCCAAAACTCATCTGCTCAGGAGTCGTTCTGCCAGCCCCTTCCGACAAAGACATAAGCACTCCAACAGCATCAAATTGTTTATAATAGTCTTTTAAATCATTTCTATGACCAACAAACTGAACATTATCAAACGGCCCAAAATTTTCAACAAACTCCCGCATATCTTCACATAAACGCCCAACGACAATAAGAGGTATATCATTAATATTAGCCTTTTCCCAAGCGTTTAACAATCGATGAGTTCCTTTTATGAAATTATGAAAAGCAGTTGAAATAAAAGCTTTAGGCTTTTCCGAATTAAACTCAATTTTTTGAATCGGAAAATCAGTTCCTGTCAACGGTATCAAATGCATTTTATTTTTGTCGAAGCCTGCTTCTATATAAGTATTTTCAGAAACCTTGCTTATTGTAACAATATAGTCTGCTAACTCAAAACTTTTTAAATTAATATTCTTAAAAATTGGGTCTCCATAGATGTATTTATGTTTTATATTAAATTTTTCATATTCTTCGATAATACGTCTGTGCTCTCTTTCAGGTTCAGAATTTCCTGCTTCCAACACAATGGTTTTTCCATGTTTTTTAGCCTGTTCGACAGTTTTATACATAAGAGATGAGGTGAATAATATTTTTGACTTATCGTAAGCAACTTTTTTCGAGAAAATCAAATCAGACAAAAGAACATTGCTAAGGTAGCTATAATACTGCGGATATTTAAATATTTTGCATAGTGGTCTAACTAAAAAACTAGCAATTCTCCCTGTTAGTTTTTGAAGATACATTTTATCAAGAGGTTCATCACTAATTATATAATTCATTGGGAAACCTCTTCCATAAGCTCGACAAAGATGTTCTCCTAATAATTTAATCATAGGAAGATACTTATTTGTATAATATCCATTAGTTACTGTTGAAATTTCCTTCATAAACCCACCTTTACCCTATTGATATATTCTGATGCTGTGACAAATTCCACATTTTCTAATTGGCAAAGCCTACCTAAAAATTCCTGAAATTTTCTTCTATATTCAAAATTATCAATTATATAACCATTTAGAAGCATATAGTGCGTAGTTATTACAACAGCTTGATTTTGTCTCAATATGTCTGTGACTTTTTTCATAATTTCGTCAACGGTATAACAAGCATCAAAAGTTGTTGCTGAAGTTATATAAATGCCACATTTTTTATAAATAGCAGGATAAGCCTTTCCTGTAATTCTTCTAATTAAAGCAGAATAAATATCTATAGGGTGACACAAGAAATCAATAATCCTCTGTCGATTATTTCTGTATTTTATTGTGGAGCCCGAAAGAATATCAACACCTAATGAATTTATATATTTAGCACATCTATAATCAATAGTATTACTAGGCGGAACAAATACTTTTATTTCTGTATCAAATACTTTAGATAAATATTCTTTACCATCTCTGATTTGAATCAGTCCAACATTGTCATAAAACATCTCCGCCCCTTTTTCATTGTACCTATGGGAAATACCATGTTGAGCTATTTCTATTTTCTTAGATTTTACTAAGGGTTTAAGCTTTTCTACTAAATCCATATTTTCACCGATTGGATGTAATTTATGATATTCTGTCAATTCATCTGCATTAGCTTTCAGTTCCCATTCTCTGACACGCTGATACTTCTTATCAGAAGGATACTCAAATTCTAATATTTTCTGCTGTGAACCATGAGAAAAAGGTACCGTAGCAAGTGTCACAGGTATCTTTCCCCAAAATTCACCATAACCATCTGCTAATTCTTCATACCTAGTATGAAAACTTGTATCATCATCTCTTAAACATATTAACCTAGTCATTAGTTTTCCCTTACAAATATGTTATTTTTATTATTACTATTGTATATAAATACAAACCAATATTGTAAAATAAACCGTCATTGCGAAACAGCAATTCATACGTCTTTGCGAGCCAAAGTAATCGGCGTGGCAACGTGTTAATCCATTTTGTTTAATCACACGTTGCTTTATTCCATTCATTATTGTATAAACTATTTCCAAATTTCATTGATTTATTCTCCCCATAAACTTTTTTCACAAACTCGTTAGTTTGAAGAATTCTGTTCATATATTTGCTGTTCTTTATTTTCTCTTTTATATTACTTTTATTAACATCAGACATTTTTATACATTGAATTTGCAATTTAGAAGGTAAATCAAATAGCATTTCTAATAATTTGTCTATAGGGAATTCTTTTGTATTAATTAAAGAAAGTCTGCACCATAAATGTGTTATCATTTTTTCTAAGAATTGGGATAAAGCTGATTTTTCAAGAAAATAATAAAGAAAATTGGTATAATTCCATAATTTGTTTATATGTAAAAATTTTTCTTTATCTTCTTCCGAATCTATTATTACAAGACCTATAGAAAGTAAGCAGTTAATCTTAGACATAAGATCAATGTCATTTTCAACATTAAATCTAATTTTATTTGGTAAGAACATAAAAGATTCCAATGTAGACCAAAAACAATCAAAAGAGTTTTCAAGATATAAATATAAACCTGCTATAAGATAATGAAATTCACTTGGAAATGGATTAGTAAAAATTGAGGTATTAAAATAGTAACAATCATATTTAAGTAGTAAATCTTTAAATATTTTGATAATTTTTATAATTATTTCTTGGTTATTTACCTCTTCATCTATTTCTTGGATAATAATAGATAAAGCGATAAATTCAGATATTCTATTTTTGGAATTATCATTTATTTTTTCTATATCCTCAAACACTAGTAAACCTCTACTAACAAAAGCTGACATATTTTTAGCAAGTAAACATATTAATTTATCCAATTTTAAGAATAGTTCCGAACCAACTTGATATCTAGATTTTTCAAAAAATAATAAATCAAAAAAATAAACATAATATTTTTCTGCTATTACATAATTGTTTTTTAATATTTTTATTAATTTATCAAAATCGTTTGGATCTATATTAATGTTACTAAAACATTTTTTATAAATATTTCCTAAAAGAAGTAGTTTAAATTGCTTATTATCATTTTGAATTTCAACTTTACTAAAACTCTTTTCTAATAGGTCAAATAAGTCATATTTATTTAAATATAAATATAAAGTTTCCTGTGCTATTGGTAATGGTAATTTTTCTAAGAAATACAAATATTCATCAATATTTTTTAATTTATCAACTTGTTTTTTAATCAATTCATAATTAAGTGGAAAATAAGGAAAAGAATGTATAATAATATCTCTAATGCTTTTGTAATTATCAGAGCAATTTAGAATATATTCCATATATTTATTACGTTCGGTTTCTGATACAAAACGTTCAGGTTCTTTTAATAATTGTTGTAATTGCTTGTCAAATTCCATTATTTGATAAACCTCTCAATATAATTTCTTAAACAGTTGTTTTCATCAAGCCAACCTCTACTATATGCAGTAAAACCTTCACCATACATATTGCCTATGGCTGCCCCAAAATGCCATATTTCATTATCAAGAATAGCAAATCTATCATGAAATTCTTGATCAAATTTATTAATATTATAAACTCTTATTGTAATCCTCTCATCTTCATATTTTTCACCAATATCAATGTTGTCTTTATCTTTTCTAGTGAATATAGTAATAGTTATATATTTGGGAAAATTATAATTGTTTTTTGAATTTAAAATATAATTTTTTATTGTATTAAAACTTTCTTTTAAAAAATGATTATCTATAAATATTGAATTATTACTTTCAATTAATTTATACAAAAAATTGTCAGATATTGGTAAAAAACCTTTATTTTTCAAATCTTTATAAACACCAATATTCGATTTTAATTTATTTATATCGAATTGAGTTATATCTTCAGATTTATCATAACAAAAATAAGTCCAAAAAAATTGAGGAGTTAAACCTTTATTATCAAAATTATTATCAGTAATAGGATATCTTTTTGGTTTTTTAGCCATAACCAATTTAACCTCCTATAAATGAAGCAAAAGGATGCTTGTCTATTAGTTGATTATCTAAATCACGTATTTCTAAAGAAATCTCTTTTGTGCTTGAATCTTTACTTATTTCTATATAATTTAATTCAATATTGTCTTTTTTATATAGCTCAACAATTTCGTTTTGCTTTCTTCCCAAACAAGTTACTTTTAGAGAATTTATTTTTTTATTTTTTCTTGGAATAAATTCTAAACTAACATTTTTTGATTCTGGAATTAATCTTACTTCTAATTCTCTATAAATAGGGTTAGGGGAAATAACAAATAATTTATTTAGGTTATATTCTTTGATTTCTATTCCAATTTCTTTTTTTATTATTTTATTGTCATCTTCACTAATTTCTACATTTGGAATATTTATAATATTATAACTTTTTAATCTAACTACACCCCAATTATAGCTTTGAAAAATAATTTTATTATCACAATTCCAAATATCATATAATTCTATTTCTTTAGTTATATTTTCTAAATTTATTACATCTTCATTGTTATCAATCTTTTTAAAAAGAGTATTTAACCCTTCTTCTCGCAATTCATTATTTTTATTATGAGAAATAATCTCCAAAATTAAATCTTTATTAACAATAAAGCATTTATAAACTATACTTTTATCATTGCTTAAATTATAATTTTCTTCTATATTTTTAAAATAATTTTGGTTAAATTCAGATGGTATAAATTCTAACACCGACCAAATTATTTGATTATTTAAATTAAGCAAATGTAACAGAGCAAAACCATAATTATTATCAATATAATCTTTGGTTAATATATTATTGTTTTTAGTTTGATTGTTTATATCAGTCATTTTCTATATCTTTATTTAGCTGGATTTCCTTTTATTAATGCATTTGGTTTAACATCTTTTGTTACAACAGCACCAGCAGCAATCATTGCTTTTTCGCCAATAGTCACACCAGGGCATATTGTTGCATTTGCACCAATTGAAGCGCCTTTACAAATTTTTGTTTTTAAAAATTTATCAGGGTATTCCTTTGAACGAGGATATTTATCATTAGTGAAAGTTACGTTAGGACCAATAAAAACATTATCTTCTATTTCTATTCCATCCCAAAGTTGAACACCACATTTCACGGTAACACTATTACCAATTTTTACATCATTTTCTATAAAACAATGTGAACAAATGTTACAGTTTTCACCTATCTGTGCATTTGGAAGCACTACGCAATACTGCCATACATTAGTGTTTTTACCAATATTTTTACTCTGACAATCACTTAAAGGATGAATCATGTAAATCTCCTCTATAATTATTAACTATATTTACAAGATATTTAACTTCTTCGTCAGTCATGATCTGACTAATTGGAAGAGAGATTATTTCATTGTGGATTTGTTCAGTAATTGGGAAAGATAGATTATTCCATTCCTTGTATGCCTGCTGTTTGTGAGGAGGAATAGGATAATGAATAATAGTCTGAACACCTTTTTCTGTTAAATATTTTTGGAATTCATCTCTGTTTTTAACTCTTACAGGGTATACATGCCATATTTCATCTTGATCTCCCAATAAAGGCAAAGTAATGAGAGAATTTTTTATATATTCACAGAAATACTTTGCGATTTCTCGGCGTTTTTGGTTTTCTTCATCTAGATATTTCAGCTTTACGCGGAGAACAGCAGCCTGTAATTCGTCTAGACGGCTGTTTACGCCTTTATAAATATTATAGTATTTCTTGTGGCTTCCATAGTTATGAAGAGCCTTAATAGCGTTAGCAAGTTCTTCATCATTAGTGGTTACACAACCGCCATCACCAAGACAGCCTAAATTTTTACCTGGATAGAAGCTGAAACCGCTGGCATTACCAAAAGCACCTGCTTTAACTCCATTTCTTGTTGCTCCATGAGCTTGAGCTGAGTCTTCAACAACAAAAAGATTATACTTCTTGGAAATTGTATTGATTGAATCCATATCGCATAATCTGCCGTAAAGATGGACAGGCAATATTGCTCTGGTTTTAGGAGTAATAGCATTTTCTATTTCTTTTGGGTTTATTAGGTAAGTATTTAAGTCTGGTTCAACTAGCACTGGTTTAAGATTATTTGCTGTTACTGATAATATTGACGCTATGTAAGTATTTGCAGGAACAATAACTTCATTGCCGTCTTTTAATCTGCCTAATTCTTTGTAGGCTCTGAAAATTAGAGTTAAAGCATCAAGACCATTGGCGACACCGATACAGTATTTCGTTCCGCAGAATTCGGCAAACTCTTTTTCAAAAGACTCGACTTCTTTCCCAAGTAAATACCACCCAGAATCTAATATATGTTTGATTGCTGAGTTTATTTCATCTCTGTGAAGTTCATTAACTTTATATAAATCAAGAAAATTAATCATTTTTCCTCCTCTTTGTCAAAACTAGCTTTAAAAACTTTGAATTCGTTGTAATCCCTTATATAATCTTTTTCATCATACTTTTCAGAAGCTAAGCAAAGAAGAACCGAACCAGAAGAAAAGTCAACTAATTCACGCCAGATACCAGGAACAATTAAGAGACCTTCATAAGGGTGATTAAGAATGAATGTTCTTTTTACTTCACCATCATCAAGAACAACACTAAAGCTACCACTAGCAGCAGTAATTAATTGATGTAATTCCTTATGAGCATGTCCTCCTCTTGATTCACCACCTGGAACATCATACAAATAGTAAGTTCTTTTTATTTCGAATGGAACTGTTTTATTGTTTTCAACTACTGTCAAATTTCCTACCTCACTGTGATGTTTGCTAAGTTCAATAATAGAACAGTCATAAACAGTGGTTTTATTATTTTTCATAGACTATTTCCTTTAAAAATTTTTGGTAATCATGAATATAATCTGCTTTATCGTAATCAGTTGATGTAAGCACCAAAGCTAATGAGTTTGTAGAGAAATTAATCATCTGTCTCCACATCATTTTTGGAATATAAAGACCATAATAAGAACGGTTTAAAGAAAAAGTTTGTTTTATCATGCCGTCATCGACTACTACATCAAAGCTCCCAGATAAAGCAACTATAAATTCCTGAGTTTTTCTGTAAGCATGACCACCTCTAATTTCGCCACCAGGAACGTCATATATCCAAAAAGATCTTTTTATCTCAAATGGAACGTTCTTCATCTCTTCGATTATAGAAAGATTCCCACGTCTGTCCAAAATCTTTGGCAAATCAATTATC
>JAEEGL016812918.1_pt1 | contig 14134 bp, 11 predicted proteins | sample 9134231 | NCBI WGS metagenome assembly JAEEGL01 (sample SAMN16246548, study PRJNA631951) | gut metagenome | biome: gut microbiome; feature: rumen; material: fiber-attached | host: Bos | place: Iran: Karaj | collected 2018-10 | reverse complement strand
TAGGGGATGCGGCGCATGAACTTGGTCAGCAGGAAGACCGAGAAGGGGGCGAAGATGCCCGGCAGGATGACGGCCCAGCGGGTGTTCAGGATCCCCAGCCATTTGCTGACCAGAAAGTTGGGCACCAGGGTGACCTGGTAAGGCATGAGCATCAGGATCACGTAGAAGAAAAAGATGCCGCTGCGGATCTTCCCCCGCCATCGGGTGAAGCTGTAGGCCGCCACCGACGCCACGCCCACCTGGATGATCACGATGGGCAGCACCAGCAGCACGCTGTTCCAGAACTTGATGAGATACTCCGGCGATTTGAACAGACCGGTGATGTACTGGGTGAAGCTCACCCGGTCCGGGATGAATTTCAGATTCACCTTCTCCGAGGCGTAGCCGCCCTGCAGCGAGTCGAAAATGACGCCGTAGTTGGACTTGAGCTCCTGCTCGGACATGAAGGAGTTGGTAAAGGTCAGCACCGTGGGCAGCAGGAAAAGCACCGCGAACACCGCGCACAGGACGAAAATGCCGAAACGGCCGAAATAACGCTTCTTTTTCATCCTTCCACGTCCTTTCCGAACCAGTCCTCGATCTTGAACAGCAGCGCGATCAGCACCACCATCACGAGGGCCATGACCACGGCCGCGGCGGACAGCTTCTGGTAATCCAGGCTTTTGAAGGTGTTGTTCATAAAGTGCTGGAGCATGTACAGCGTCGCCGGATAGTCGTCCGTCAGCAGATAGATCTCCCGGAAGACCTTGAAGGAATTGATAAGGGAGAGGATGGTGACGAACAGGACCGTGGGCGAGAGATAGCGGAGCTTGATGGCGAAGAACTTGTACCACTCGCCTGCTCCCTCCACGTCCGCGACCTCCAGCAGATCCTTGGGGATGTTGGCCAGGCCCGCCATAAAGAGGATCATGAAATAGCCCAGGTTCTTCCACAGGAACAGGAAGACGACCACGTACAGCCCGTAGTCCGACTGGAGCCAGTCGATCCGCTCCGCGCCGAAGAGCATCAGGAACTCGTTGACGGTGCCGTTCTCGTGAAACAGCACCTGCCAGATGAGCACCACCGAAGCCACCGGCACCATCATGGGGCTCAGAAAGAAGGTCCGGAACTGGGATTTGAGGGGGATCCGCGCCTCCAGCATCAGCGCCAGGAGCAGGGACAGGACCACCGCCAGCGGGACCGCCAGCACCGAGAAGTGCAGGGTGTTTTTCGACGCCTCCAGGAAGGAGTAGTTATGAAATAGCTTGATGAAATTTTCGAGAAAAACGAAATTCCGCGAGCCCACCCCGTCGATCATGGAGTAGTAGACCACCACGCAGAAGGGCAGGATAAAGAACACGCCCACGCCCAGAAGGCTGGGAAACAGGAAGCACAGGCTCCGCAGGAAGTCTCTGCGTTTTTCTCTCCGCTTTACGCTGTTGTTCTCCATATCTGTTACCGTATCGTAAGATGTTGTGCCTGCATACGGAGTGATTATACACCATATGGGCCGCCGTTGCAAGTTTGCGGGGGCCATTCTTAAGAATTCCTAAGCAAATCTTAAAAAAACCTTGGGTCAGCAAAACCGCGCGGAAACCGCGCGGTTTTGTCGATTTGCGTTATCGCCGTCAACGCTGCTCGTTGACGTAGATGGTGACCTTGCTCTGGATGAGCTTTGCCACGTCCCTGGCGCTCTTCTGTCCGGAGAAGTAGGCCTGGGCCTGCTCGAAAACGATCTTGTAGATGCTGTCGTCGTTGTTGAAGACCTTCGTGCAGGTGGTGATGGCCTCCAGCAGCTTGTCGGCCTGCTCCCGGGTCATGGCATAGATGGGGTGTTCGCCGTCATCATCCCAGTAGCTGCCGCGGGAGACCTGCATCTTCTCCCCGTTCTCGTCCAGCATGATCTTGCCGTTCTCGTCCGTCACGTACTCGGGCGTCATGACCTCGTCCAGCTTCTCCTGGAAGACCGCTTTGCTTACGGGGATGCCCCAGACGTTCTCCTGGGCGTCCTTCAGCAGGAAGCTGCGCAGGAATTCCCAGGCCGCGTCCTTGTTCCGGCAGGCGGCGCTCATGCCGTAGCCCGCGTCCAGATACATCATGCTGCCCACGCCTTCGTTGGTGGGATAGCCGATGTAGGTGCAGCCGGCGTTGCCGAACTGCATATCGCTCCACAGGATGGAGTCCACGCTGTAGAGATAGGCGGAGGTGAGCATCTGGCGGCCCTGTGCGATGCGGTCGGAGGGGCTCTCCCATTCGGCGTCGTCGGGGATGGAATCGGGGAACATGCCCACGAACTCCAGCAGCTCGATAAAGTCGTCGCTCTCAAAGCTGCACTTGCCGGTGCTCCAATCCACGTAGTGGTCCATATCGGCGCACAGCAGCGTCCTCAGCATGTCTTCCCTGGTGGTGTACATATCCAGGGGATCGCAGCCCTCGGGCATGGTGGCCAGGGCGTCCTTCAGATCCTGGTAGGTCCAGCCGGGCTTGGTGCCCACCACGGAGGCGGCGCCGATCAGGGTCTGGACGTTGAAGGACGGCGTGATCTCATACAGCTTTCCATCCACCTCCAGGGCCTGGAACACGTTGGGGAAAAAGTCCTCCCTGCTCATATCGGGGTCCCGCTCGATGTAGGGATAGAGGTCCTCCAGCAGGCCCTTGGCGGCAAACTGCTTGTAGGGCAGCTGGTCGAGAGCGATGATGTCGGGCACGTTCCCGGAGAGGATCTCGGTCAGGAGCTTGGTGCGGCCGGCGTCGTAATCGCCGTTCTCATAGTCGTTGAACTCGGAGTAGTCCAGGATCTGGATGCGGACCTTGTCGTTGTGGCGGTTGAAGTCCACGACCTTGTCGTAGAGCTCGCCCGCGTACATCACGGCCATGGTCAGCGTCTCCTTCTTGGGGACGGAGTCCGCGGGGACCTTCATGGCGGTGACCAGCTCGGTCTGGACCGCGTCCTCCTTCCAGCTGTTGAGCACGCAGAAGATCGTACCGTCTTCCTTTACTACCTGCCCGCTGACGTAGTTGCTGTTGATGTCCACGTCCAGCCAGTTGATGATCTTGGTCTTCTCCCCGGTCTCCAGGCTGTAGCCGTAGAGATACATGCCGTCCTGATAGAAGAAATCGTAGCCGGCGGTGCCGGGCATCATGGAATCGGCGTTGCTGGGCATGTCGACGGCTTTCCCGTATCCCCGCTTCTGGATATCCAGGGGGTACAGCTTCAGATTGGTTTCGTCCCAGCCGGACACGGCCACAGTGCCGTCGCGAAGCAGTACGATGCTGTTGGGCCAGAAGTCGCCCTCGATCCGGAAGGCGAGGCTGCCGTCGGGATCGAACGCGTAGATCGTCTGATCGCCGACCACGATGATGCGGCCCTCATTGTCCACCACGCTCCGGTTAAAATCCAGCCAGACGTTCTCTTCGCTGAAGTCCATCGCGGAGCAGCTCTTCTCCGCGCCGTTGGTATCCACGATGCGGACGTAGTACTGCTGCTCGCTCTTGTACTTGTCCCAGTAGGAGTCGTCCCAGGTCTCGGCCTCATACTCTGCTTGGGTCCCGTCAAACCAGTTGGTGTACACGTTCTCGATCAGGACCAGGTCGCCCGCATTGTTCAGCAGGATCTTGCACAGGCTGCTGCCGGAGGAGTAATTGGTGCGCTCCTCGGTGTCCTCCTTGCCCTCCAGGGGCTTGTAGCCGGTCAGTTCCCGAACGGAGCCGTCGAAGCCCACGAAATAGAGCTTGTTGCCGTAGATGTCGTACTGGCCTTCCCACTCCACCGTGGCGCCCTCGGGGACGACGCCGTCGGCGATCTTTCCGTAGGACGTGCCGTAAAAGCCGTCGTCGGTATAGACAGAGGGCTGAATGCCGTCGGGGAGCAGCGTGGGATCGACGCGGACGGATTTGGCCGTATAGACCATTTCTCCGTTGGAGTCATCCTTGCTCTTGTTCTCGGGCGTCTCCTCCTTGTTCCCGCAGGCGGCCAGGCTGAAGGTCATCGCCAAGGCCAGGAACAGGCAGAGCAGTGTGCGGATCGTATGTTTCATATCATGTCCTCCTCAAAAAGGGATTGTATGTTTTCAATGGCAGTTTTTCTCTGCTGGGCGTATTATAACACAGCCTTTCCAAAGCGTCTCTTAAGAATTATTAAAATGCAGAAAGGTCTTTGTTTCCCGGGCAATAATGTGATACAATATGCCCCGTAAAGGAGTTGATACCATGTCTACCGCTTCCCGAATCCTGATCGTAGATGATGATCCCGATATCCGGAAGGTTCTGCGGCTGCTGCTCTCGGAGCACTATGTGGTCGCGGAGGCCCCGGACGGCCCAACCGCCATTGACTATATGCGTGAAAACCCCGATACCGACCTGGTGATCCTGGACGTGATGATGCCGGAGATGGACGGCATCCGGGCCTGCTCCCTCCTGCGGGAATTCTCCACGGCGCCGGTACTGTTCCTGACGGCCAAGTCCGCCGAGGAAGACCGGGTCAAGGCCTATGAGAGCGGCGGGGACGATTTTCTCTCCAAGCCCTTCTCCCAGGCGGAGCTGCTGGCCAAGGTCAGCTCTCTCCTGCGCCGCTACAAGCAGTATCGGGGCAAGCCCGCCACGGTACTGACCATCGACAATCTGGAGGTGGACTTTGCCGCCCGGACCGTCAAGTCCAACGGCAATCCCGTGGTCCTCACCGACACGGAGTACGCCATCCTGGAGTATCTGCTCCAGAAGCGGGGCACCATCGTCACCGCGCCGGAGCTGTACGAGGCCGTATGGGGCGCCAAATTCCTTTCCGGCTCCGGCAACACCGTCATGGTCCACGTGCTGAACGTCCGCCGGAAGATCGAGGAGAACCCCTCCAGTCCCAAGATCCTCCGCACCGTATGGGGAAGGGGTTATCAAATTGACTGAGCGAAAGCGGCTGCTCCATCTCCCCCGCTCCCTGGACGCCAAGATGCTGTATATGATCCTCCTGGCGCTGATATGCGCGGGGGCGGTGTATTCTGCCGTTTACGGTCTGGGCACCCTGGCCCTGGAGCGGATCTACATGAGCCCGGAATCCGTGGCCTCCCGTCAGGCGGAGATCTATTCGGATTTCTCCAAATACGTCACCGCCCAGCGCATCAGCGGCAGCGACGAGGCCGCCGTGGCCCGCTGGCCCGGGAACGACGCCTATACCACCATTTTAATTTATAAGGATGAGGAGCTGTCTCTGCAGAGCAGCGCATCCGGGCTGCAGCCAGGCGGAGGCGGGCCCACCAACGCCGGAAGGCTCCAGTACGCCAGCGAGTACGGAAAGCTCTACCCCCTGCGCTTTGCCGACGGGGTATACCACATCGCCATCGGCGACAACAGCCAGGTCCGGGAGGACAACCTGAACCGCTTCGTCGCCATCACCCTGGGGGTCCTGGCCTTCTTCTCCATCATGTTCTGGTACTTCCGCCGCCTGACCCGGCGAGTCATCCGCCTCTCCCGGGAGGCCGACGCCATCGGCGACGGGGATCTGGAGGCCCCCATCACCCTCAAGGGCGAGGACGAGCTATCCCAGCTGGCCGTGGAGGTGGACGCCATGCGCCACTCCGTCATCAAGCGCATGGGCAACGAGCGGCGGGCCTGGGAGGCCAACTCCGAGCTCATCACCGCCATCTCCCACGATATCCGCACCCCCATGACCGCCCTCATCGGCTACCTGGGCCTGCTCAACGAGGACGGCTGCCGGGACGCGGAACGCAGCGCGCAGTTTGCCGCCTCCGCCTATGACAAGGCCATGGAGCTGAAGGACCTGACGGACGAGCTGTTCAAGTATTTCCTGGTCTTCGGCCGCTCGGAGCTTGAGCTGAACCGGGAGACTCTGGACGCAAGGCTCCTGCTGGAGCAGCTCCTGGGCGAGGCCCAGTTCGATCTGGCGGACGCGGGCTTTGAGATCCGCCGCGTGGACTTCGAGGGCGAGTGCACACTGAGCACCGACCCCCTCTATCTCAAGCGCGTTCTGGACAACCTGGTCTCCAACGCGAAGAAATACGCGGACCGCACCCAGCCAGTCATGCTCCTGTCGGAGCTGAAGGACGGGCAGCTCTCCGTGTGTATGTCCAACGGTGTTGCCAGAAATCAGGACCGGGTGGAGAGCACCAAGATCGGTCTGCGCACCTGCGAAAAGATCATGGACGCCATGGGCGGCAGCTTCACCGTCGCACGGGACGAGGCCCACTATGCCGCGACTTTCTCCCTGCCCGTGGAGAATACGAAATAAAAAAGCCAGCGGATCGTCCGGGGACCTTTCCAGGCTCGGGACGATCCGCTGTTCATTTTTTGAGGGCGTTTACCAGGCTTCCTCGCCGTCGTAGCTGCCGCAGCCACACCCGCAGCCGCCGCCGCAACCGCCTTCAGAGCCGCAGCCATCGCCGCAGCCTTCCCCGCAGCCCTCGCCGCAGGAGCCGCTGCAGGAGCAACCGCCCGCCGTGTTGGAGCCCGGATCCAGAGGCAGCCGGCCCGTGACCAGCAGGTCCGCCGCCGTATCCGCGTGACCGGCGTAGCCGGCGATGGGCACGATCCCGAGGCTGAGCAGCATGGCCTTGGCCTCGCCGCCCATGTTTCCGCAGAGCACCGCGTCCACGTTCAGCTCCTTCATGAGCTTTGCCATGGCCTCGTGGCCCTGACGGTCGGAGGTGTCCACCAGCGTCTTGGTGCAGTCGCTCACGTACTCGCCGTACTCGTAGACCGCAAACTGGGGGCAGTGGCCGAAGTGGCCGTAGATCTCCCCGTTTTCATAGGCGATCGCTACCTTCACAGCTTGACCTCCTCTTCGATGACGTCCGCCATGGGCCGGATCTCCTCGCAGGGGACGGATTCCACCTCGCCCGCGTCCACCATGACCGACACCACCGGGTCGATGGGCAGGCGCACAAAGTGCTTGATGTCAAAGGCCTCGGCCACCTGCTCCACCTTGCTGTCGCCGAAGATGTTGTGCTTCTCGCCGCAGTCGGGGCACTGGAAATAGGACATGTTCTCCACGATGCCCAGCACCGGGATGTTCATCATGCCGGCCATGTTCACGGCCTTGGACACGATCATGCTCACCAGGTCCTGGGGCGTGGTGACGATGACGACGCCGTTGATGGGCAGGGACTGGAACACGGTCAGCGGCACGTCGCCGGTTCCCGGAGGCATGTCGACGAACATGAAGTCCACGTCTTCCCACATGACGTCCGTCCAGAACTGCTTGACGGTGCCGGCGATGACCGGGCCGCGCCAGACCACAGGGGCGGTGTCGTCCTCCAGGATCAGGTTGATGGACATGATCTGCATCCCGCTGGGGGTGGTGACGGGGATGATGTATTCGTCGGTGCCCGTGGCCTTCTGGGTGATGCCGAAGGATTTGGGGATGGAGGGGCCGGTGATGTCCGCGTCCAGCACGGCGCAGCGGTAACCGCGGCGCTGCATCTCGGAGGCCAGCAGGCTCGTCACCAGAGACTTGCCTACGCCTCCCTTGCCGGAGACCACGGCGATGACCTTTTTCACGCTGGAGTAGGGATTCAGTTCCTTGAGAAAGCTCTGGGGGCTCTGACGGCTGGGGCAGTTCTCCCCGCAGCTGGAGCAGTCATGGGTGCATTCGCTCATATTCACATTCCTTTCAGGTTTTCATGATATGCCCCTTTATTATACTCAAAAAGCCCCTCTTGTCAAACCCTCGCACCGCAGAAGGAACCCGTTGTCAAATCCATCGGTTCTGTGGTATAATAATAAAGTTAAAACTACTGGCGCCACAGACTGCTGACAGGAAAGGAGGGCAGGCGCATGGGCTTTACCGCATCGATGATGATCGCGTCCAGGATCGTGATGATCCTGCTGTCGCTGGCCGTGATGATCCGCTGCCTGCGCTCCATGCTCCGGGAGCACTACGAGCCGGAGGTCTGGGCCTATCTGCGCACCAGCAAGGCCACCCTGCCCGTGACCCACTGGGAAAACATCCTGGGCCGCTCCCGCAGCGCGGATCTGCGCCTGGATCTGCCGGGGATCAGCCGGGTCCACGCGGTCCTGAGCCGCAACGACCGGGGCGATTGGACCATCTACGATATCTTCTCCCGCAACGGCGTCTGGGTCAACGGGGTCCGGATCGGCTCGGGCGGCATGCAGCTGGAGAGCGGGGATACCATCAACCTCGGCGGGCACACCATCCGCTTCCAGGACACCGACCAGGGAAAGCGGGAGCGGCTGGACGCGGCGCGCACCGCCGTGGGACGGCGCATCTCCCCTTCTCTGACCCTGCTGGAGCTCACCGTGTTCCAGCTCTTCCTGCTGATGCAGCACGCTTTTTCCGCCTCGGTGGACCACCTGCCGGACATCGCCCTGTCCTTCGCGCTGCTGATCATCCTGGAATGGAGCTGCTACAACGCCATGCGCGTCATCGGGCGCAGCGGCTTTGAGGTGGAGACCCTGGCCTTTTATCTGACCACCCTGGGCTTCTCCGTGGCCGCCACCTCCACCCCGGAGGACCTGTACAAGCAGATCCTGCTGACCCTGGCTGCCGTCGTGCTGTTCGTGCTCAACGGCTTGTGGCTGCGGAACCTGCGCCGCACCGCCGTCATGCGCATCCCCATCGGGCTTGCGGCTCTGGGGCTGCTGGCGATCAACGTCCTGTTCAGCGACGCGGTGCTGGGCGCGAAAAACTGGCTGGAATTCGGCGGCTACTCCTTCCAGCCCTCGGAGCTGGTGAAGGTGGCCTACGTATACGTGGGCGCTTCTACCCTGGACCGACTCTACCGCCGCCGGAACCTCTTCTCCTTCATCGCCTTCTCCGCCATCTGCGTGATGGCCCTGGCCCTGATCGGAGACTTCGGCACGGCGCTGATCTTCTTTGCCACCTTCCTGGTCATCTCCTTCATGCGCTCCGGCTCCATCGCAACGGTCTTCCTGGCCGTCGCAGGAGCCGCCATGGCCGGCGTGATGGCCGTGAGCGTCAAGCCCTACATCGCCCAGCGCTTTGTCTCCTGGGGCCACGTGTGGGAGGATATGTACAACACCGGCTACCAGCAGACCCGGGCCATGTCCGCGGCCGCCTCCGGCGGCCTCTTCGGCAAGGGCGCCGGGGCAGGCTGGCTCAAAACCGTCTTTGCCGCCAACACCGACATGGTCTTTGCCATGATCTGCGAGGAGCTGGGCCTCATCATCGGCCTGTGCATGGTGGCGGCGGTGCTGATCCTGGCCTTCTTCGCCGTACGCAGCGCCCGACAGGGCCGCTCGGCCTACTATGCCATCGCCGCCTGCGCCTCCATGAGCATGCTTCTGGTCCAGCTGGCGCTGAACGTGTTCGGCTCCCTGGATCTGCTGCCCTTCACCGGGGTCACCTTCCCCTTCGTGTCCCGCGGCGGCTCCTCGCTGATCGCCTGCTGGATGATGATGGCCTTTATCAAGGGTGCGGACAACCGCAGGGACGCCAGCTTTGCCGTGCGTCCCGGCGGGAAGATGCGCACCCGGGTGAGGGAGGATACGGAGAAATGAAAAAGATCACCAACCGGGCTTTTTCCGTCCTGCTCCTGGCCATCCTCGTGATGCTGGGGATGCTGGGCTATATCGTGCGCTACGCCGACCACGGCCGGGACTGGGCCCTCACCTTTTCCCGGGCAAACTCCGGCTCCACCGGCGCCATCATCGACCGCAACGGTTTCGTCCTGGCCTCCTTCTCGGCAACGGAGAACTCCTTTGCCGAGGACCAGAAGACCCGAATGGGCAACTACCACGTCACCGGCGACTTCTGGGACCGGACGGGGACGGGTCTGCTCACCAGCTACTGGAAGGACCTGCAGGGCTTTTCTCTGCTGACCGGCACCACCGTGGCAAAGGACACCGTGCTGCAGCTCAACGTGGACGCGGGCCTGGACACCAAGGCATTCTCCGCCATGGAGGGACGAAAGGGCGCGGTGCTTGTGGTCAACTACAAGACCGGCGAACTGCTGTGCATGGTCTCCACCCCCTCCATCGATCCGGCGGATCCGGAGTTCGTGCCGGAGGACGGGGCCTATATCAATCGCTGCCTCTCCGCCTCCTTTGTGCCCGGCTCGGTCTTCAAGCTGGTCACAGCCGCCGCCGCCATCGAGAATCTGCCCAACATCGACGAGAGGACTTTCTACTGCACCGGCGTCTACACCGTGGCGGGGGTGGACATCATCTGCTCCGGCTGCCATTTGAAGCAGACCTTTGAGCAGGCCCTGTCCAACTCCTGCAACGTGGCCTTCGCCAAGATCTCCATCCTCCTGGGGCAGGATACCCTGGCCCAGTACGTGCGGCAGTTCGGCTTTCTGGACCCCCACGAGCTGGACGGGATCCCCACCGCCGCCGGGAACTTCCCCCTGGAATTCGTGGGCGACCCGGAGCTGGGCTGGGCTGGGATCGGCCAGTCCACGGACATGATCTGTCCCTATTCCCTGCTGCGCTTCGTGTCCGCCGTGGCCAATGACGGAGTCCTGTGCGAGCCCAAGCTCATCAACGACGGGGAACCCGCCATCCGCTCCCGCTTCATGGCCGCGGATACCGCCCGCCGGCTTCAGAACATGATGAGCTACAACGTTATCAATCACTACGACGGGGCTGCCCGCTTCCCCGGACTGAAGCTCTGTGCCAAGACCGGCACCGCAGAGCTGGGCGACGGCACCAGCCACGCCTGGTTCACCGGCTTTCTGGCGGACGAGGATCACCCCTACGCCTTCGTCGTCTTCGTGGAACAGGGCGGCGGCGGCTTGAGCGTTGCCGGCACGATCGCCAACGCCATCCTCCAGTACGCCGTACGCAACACCTGACCTCCCAACGGCCTGCAGGCCGGAAAGGAGCCGAACATGGCTGAGATCACCGTAAGCTCATTGGTCAAATCCTTTGAGATCGGAAACAGAATATTGGACGAGCTCTCCTTCACCGTCAACCCGGGCGAGCGGGTGGGCATCCTGGGCCCCAACGGCTGCGGCAAGACCACCCTCTTTCGCATCCTCACCGGGCAGCTGGATTACGACGAGGGACAGGTGAGCATCAGTCCGGGCAAGCGCATCGGCCTCATCTCCCAGATCCCGGTCTTCCCCGAGGACTGGACCACGGAGGACGTGCTGCGCTCCGCCCACCGGCGGCTCACCGACATGAGCCGCCGCATGGACGAGCTGACCCTGCTCATGGAGCAGGACCAGTCCCCCGCTCTCCTGCGGGAGTACGACAAGCTCTCCGAGGACTTCCGCCGTCTGGGCGGCTATCAGATGGAGGTGGACCGGAATCGGGTCGCCAACGGCCTGCAGATCCCGCCCGCCCAGCGCCGGCAGCTCTTCTCCAGCCTCTCCGGCGGTGAAAAGACCCGCGTCAACCTGGCCAGGCTCATTCTGGAGGATACGGACATCCTGCTTCTGGACGAGCCCACCAACCACCTGGACCTGCGGGCCACAGAGTGGCTGGAGGATTACATCCTGCACTTCAAGGGCACGGTCCTGGCCATCAGTCACGACCGCTATTTCCTGGACCGCATCGCCCAGCGCTGCATCGAGATCGTGGAGGGCAAGGCGGAATTCTACAGTGGCAACTACAGCTTCTACGTGGTAGAGCGGCAGCGCAGATATGAGGAAAAGCTGAAGCAATACGAGAAGGACCAGGCCAAGATCGAACAGCTCAACCGTGCCGCCGAGCAGCTGCATCTCTGGGCCTTCATGGGCGCCGACAAGCTGCACAAGCGGGCCTTTTCCATGGAAAAGCGCATCGAAAAGCTGCAGCAAAGCGAAAAGCCCAGGGAACAGAAAAAGCTCAGCGTCAAATTCAAGGAGCGGGAATTCAACGGCGACGAGGTATTGGTGGCGGAGGGTCTTTCCAAGGCCTACGGCGAAAAGCGGCTCTTCAACGACCTCTCCCTTCTGGTCACCGGGGGCGAACGCATCGCCCTCATCGGCGACAACGGCAGCGGCAAGACCACCCTGGTTCGCCTCATCATGGACCAGGAGAAGCCCGACGCGGGCTACCTCTACCGGGGCCCCGCCATCCGCGCCGCCTACCTGCCCCAGATCGTTCGCTTCTCGGTGGACTCCCGCACGGCGCTGGATACCATGCTCTACGACTGCCGCTGTCAGCCCCAGGAGGCCCGGGACCGTCTGGCCGCCTTCGGTTTCCGGGGCGAGAGCGTGTTCACCCCCGTGGGCGCTCTCTCCGGCGGCGAGCGCAGCCGGCTGAAGCTGTGCATGCTCATGGGCGGGGACGTGAACCTCCTGATCCTGGACGAGCCCACCAATCATCTGGACATCGCCAGCCGGGAGTGGATGGAGGACGCTCTCTCCGACTATGAGCAGACCCTCCTCTTCGTCTCCCACGACCGCTATTTTATCGAGAAGTTCGCCACCCGGATCTGGGAGCTCCAGGATGGGGAGCTTACCGATTTTCGCGGCGGCTACCGGGAATTCTGCGCCTGGAAGGAGCGCCGGGCGGCCTTCCAGCAGACGGAGAAGACCGTGCAGCGGAAGGAAGAAAAGAAAAAGCCCCGCCTCCCCAACCAGGAAAAGCTGGCGGCGAAGACCGAGCGGGAGATCGCAAGACTGGAGGAGAAGATCGCCGCGCTGGACGCTCAGGCCGAGACCTACGCCGCCGACTATCAGAAGCTGTTGGAGATCGGCGCGGAACGGGAGCAGCTGGACGCGGAGCTCATGTCCCTGTACGAAAAATGGGAGGACCTCAATGGATAAAAAGAAAACTCTGATCTGGCTGGGCGTAGCCGCCCTCCTGATCCTGCTCGCGGCTCTGCTGTGGCTTTTCTCCGGCACCTTTTATTTCCTCGCCTATCCCCTTGTGGCCGCGGCCGGGATCATCGTGGTGGACGTTTTCCGGAAAAACTGGGTCGTGCTCTCGGGGCTTCTGGTCGCGGGCGGTCTGTTCCTGCGCTTTGCCCTGCGGGGCTACGCCTACTGGGGCTATATCGCCATCGGGATCGCCGCGCTGATCGTGGCCCATCGCTTTCTCAGCCGTACTCTCTGGCGCGTGCTGATGGTCCTGATCTGCATCGGCGTCATCTACTTCTGCATCGTGGAGGTCCCTATCATCAAGAATTCCGTCACCGACGAGGACCCCAAGCGGGATTATCTCATCGTCCTGGGGGCCGCGGTCTACAAGGACCAGCCCTCCCTGACCCTGGAACGGCGGCTGGAGGGCGCGCTGGACTACCTCAACGAGTATCCGGACAGCGTCGCCATCGTCTCCGGCGGCATGGGGCCCGGTGAGACGGTCACCGAAGCCCAGGCCATGCATGACTGGCTGCTGGCCCACGAGATCCCCGAGGAGCGGATCCTCATGGAGGACAAGGCCACTTCCACCATGGAGAATCTGAGTTTCTCCTTTGAGATCATCCGGGAACGGGGAGACGAGCCGGACGGCAACGTGGCCATCGTCTCCAGTGCCTACCACCTTTACCGGGCCAAGCTCATGGCCCGCAATCAGGGCGTGGAGGCCGCGGGCGTGGCCGCCCCCTGGGGCTATTTCTTCGTCATGCTCAATTACTTTATCCGCGAGGCCTTCGGCGTGACCCATCTCTGGGTCTTCGGCAACTGAGGCGGCGGGAGAGGGAGACTGCCATATGGACCAGCAAATGAATCCCCTGGCCAGCGAGCCGATCTATCTGTCCGACGAAAACAGCGAACAGATGGCCTTCCGCTTCCTGGATCTGATCCAGTACGAGGAGCGGGAATACATCGTCCTCATGCCCACGGAGGGCCCCTGGTCCGGCGAGGCCGTGATCCTGCAGCGGGACCTGCAGGACGACGACGAGGGCTATACGGATGTGGAGGACCCCAAGACCCTGCGTGCGGTGTACGAGCTCTTCAAGGAGCATTTTCGGGACCGGTTCATCTTCGAGGACTGAGTCTCCCCCGCCCGCAGCAAAAGCCCCCGGCCTGACCGGGGGCTCCGTCTTCATGGGTATAAAAAATCACGGCGCATTCTGCGCCGTGATTTTCATTTGTTTGAAATTACTCGTTGATGGCGATGACGACGCCGGAGCCAACGGTGCGGCCGCCCTCGCGGATAGCGAAGCGCAGGCCCTTCTCGATGGCGATGGGGGTGATCAGCTCAACGTCCATGTCCACGTTGTCGCCGGGCATGCACATCTCAGTGCCTTCGGGCAGGGAGATGACGCCGGTCACGTCGGTGGTACGGAAGTAGAACT
>JAEEGL014037501.1_pt1 | contig 14134 bp, 11 predicted proteins | sample 9134231 | NCBI WGS metagenome assembly JAEEGL01 (sample SAMN16246548, study PRJNA631951) | gut metagenome | biome: gut microbiome; feature: rumen; material: fiber-attached | host: Bos | place: Iran: Karaj | collected 2018-10 | reverse complement strand
GACAAAGAAATCTGTTAATAAAAAAGATATTGATATAAAAAAAATAGTGTTTGAAATAATTGCTATTCCTCTTTGTTTAATGTATTTATACTATGTTCTTTTAGGTAATCACCCTAAGATGAATATAGCAGTTCTTTATGTAGTTACACTTATTACTTGTGGTGAGTTTTTCTTTAAATATGTTCAAGAGGTATATATTTATGAGAGTAAAAATAATTTGTTGAAAGTTTTAGTTATTATACTATGTATTTTATTAATCTTAGCACTTGTTACATATATTTTTATAAGAACTGAGTTTGTTAGGATTAGCTTATTGATTCTTTTACTATTTATGTCTGGTTATTTGTTGTATTTTGCCGTTAAAAATATAATTAGTATCATAAAAGATAAGAATAATTTTGCAAAATATGTTATTCCTGCATATTTATCTTTAGCTTCTTTTGTGATGATGGTTATGGGGAGTATTATATTTTTGATAAAGGGTGTATAAAATATAATTATGGTGTGATTATATGAAAAATAAAAAGTGGTTATTATTGGTATTATCTTTTATATTTTTTCTTTTGGGAGTAAGTTCTGTTTTACTTTACTTTCATATTGGAGAATTTTATAAAATAGATGTATCTAATGATATTAAAGTTGTTAATGTAGATAATCATATAGCTTTATCCGTAGAAAATTTACATGATGTGGATAAATGTGGCTATGTGTCTGATAATACAATTAAATGGGTTAATATAAATAAGAAGCAATGTGTTTTTGAGGCGAATGAAAATACAAGAAAAGTTTATATTAAAAAGTTTCTTTTTATAAGAGGTTTTGAGGTAAATGATTTAGTTATAAAAGATAATTTGCCTAAAAAAGTTTATCTTGCTTTAAAAGATGAAATGAAATTAAATCCTCAAGTACATATAATTGGAGATAAAAAAGAAATAAAATATGAGTCTTTAAATAATAATATTGTTACTGTAAATAATGATAAACTGGTTGGTAAAAAGGTAGGGTCTGCTAAAATAAAAATGACTGTTAATGATAAATATGAAAAGATTCTTGATGTAGAAGTTACTAGTTTAATAGTGAAAAGACCTAAAAAATTTAACGATAATAAAAAGAATTTAAAATGTAATTATTACACAAAATCTGAAGCAGAAAAACTTGATAAAATACTTGAAAATAGAATAGAAAATGTTGGAGGTTACGGAACTCGCGCTGCTGTTGTTGAAGCAATTAGGTTTCTAATGCTTGATTTTCCATATCAAATTGAATACTTTTTTGAGAATGGTAGAATTAATGGTGGTATGCATAATGCTGATGGAGAAGGTAGATATTATCACAAAGGACTTTATTTGCATGAAGATAAATTTAAAACAATAAAATACTCTTTTGCAGGTCCAAGTATATGGGGATGTCCACTTAGAAATTATGAAGATTGGGGTAAAATATTTAAAAAAGGTCAATTTAAACCAAACGGGCTTGACTGTAGTGGCTTTGTCTCTTGGTGTATATTAAATGGTGGCTTTGATGTAGGTGATAAAGGTGCTGGAGACAATTTGGAAGATACTAATGAATTAAATGATATCGGAGGAGAAAAAGTAAAAATAACTGATGAATTTGTAAAGAGTGGAAAGTTAAAAGCGGGTGATATTGTTGGTATTTGGGGGCATATTGCTATAGTTGCAGGTATTGATAAAGATAATGTGTATGTGGCTGAATCTCTTTGGACTTTCGGAGGTCCAGTTATAAATACATATAAGAAAGATAAACTGGATGATAAGTTTGTACAAGCAGTTTTGCTTGATGATGTTTACAAAAAAGATGGATTATATACAGAAATGTGGTAAAATCATTTGACAATAGTTAAATAAGAATATACAATAGTATTAGATAATAGGTGATAGTATGAGAAAGAAAATACACAACTTATTAAATAGAAATGTAAAAGAATTTAATAAACCAGTTTTATTTATGATATGCTTTTTATATTTGGTTATAGTAGCTTTAATATCATATTGTGTTAGTACTGGTTCTTTTGCGTTCTTTGCATTCAATGTTGATGGTTCAAAATCTGTAACTGGTACTTATGCTGTAACTCCTTCATATGTTTATGTATATGATCCAGAAGTAAAGTATTATTTGGGACAACCAGTAACCGGAGGAGAAAGAACAGGTTATTGTGCAATAGATACGGAGACTACTCAATGTACATCTATGCTTTATTCAACTCTTGCTGATTGTAATACTGCACATAGTGGTGAAACATGTGAACCTAGAACAGTTAATTATTTAAGAGCAGATTATACGTATAATTATGGAAAAATTGATCAAACAATATTTTTAAGACAAAATATTAATGCTAATTATGAGATAACTTCAAGTGATGTTTGTTATATACTGAATAATAATTTAAGATGCTTACTTGGTGGTGATCCTATGCAATTTACTACAAATAAAGAAACACTTCAAAACTCATTTGGATCAAGTAATTGTACAAATCAATCTACTTCATATCAATGTACTTCTGGAACTCTTGTTGCCATTATTAATTCTAATGGTGAGGTTCAGACTAATAATGCTTCTGTTAGTTGTCATGCTACAACTCTTGGAGCTTCATATTGCGAAGAGACCCCTCAAAGTGGTAGTTAATTAATACAAGTATTTTAAGTACTTCTTATGAAGTGCTTTTTTTGTTTAATTAAATAGACTTTTTTTTGATTTTGTCTTATAATTATGGTGTGGTTAATATGAATATATATAATTTAACTTATGATGAACTAGAATCTTATTTTTTATCTATTGGTGAGAAAAAATATCGTGCTTCTCAAGTTTTTGAATGGCTTTATAAAAAAAGAGTTACTAGTTTTTCTGAGATGACTAATCTTGGTAATAAACTTATTTCTGTTTTAGAAAAAGAGTTTTCTTTTTATATTCCTACTATAGTTAATTCTGAACATGATAAAGATGTAGATAAATTCTTGTTTAAACTTCAAGATGGCGAACATATAGAAAGTGTTTTAATGCATCATGATTATGGCCTTAGTTTATGCATTTCTAGTCAAGTTGGGTGTAATATGGGATGCGTATTTTGTGAAAGTGGTAAAAGAAAAAAAGTACGTAATCTTGAAGTATATGAAATGCTTCTTCAAATAATTGAGATTGAAAGAATTACAAAGAAAAGAATATCGCATATAGTAATTATGGGTATTGGAGAACCTTTTGATAATTTTGATAATTTGGTTAAATTTATAACTAATTGTAATGATTATAGGGCTTTAGAAATTGGGTCTCGTCATATTACAGTATCTACTTGTGGTATTGTTCCTAAAATATATGAGTTTTCTAAATTACCATATCAGGTAAATTTAGCTATATCTTTACATAGCGCCTTTGATGATAAAAGAAGCAAGATTATGCCGGTTAATAAGGCATATCCTTTGAAAGACGTTATTGATGCTGTTAAAGATTATTATAGTGTTACCGGGCGAAGAATTACCTTTGAATATATTTTACTTGATGGTATTAATAATTCTGTAGATGATGCTAAAGAGTTATGTAAGTTAGTAAAGGGACTTAATTGTTATATTAATCTTATTCCATACAACGAAGGAAGTTCTATGGGATTTAAAAGACCTAAAAATGATGCAATTATGAAATTTTATGATATAATTAAAAAAGAAGGTATTAATGTCACAGTAAGAAGAGAGTTTGGTTCAAAGATATCTGCAGCGTGTGGTCAATTAAGATCTAAAAAAGAGGAGGAATAAGATGGATACATTTTATTTAACAGATACTGGAGTGGTTCGTGATCATAATGAAGACAGTGTAATTGTTGTTAAGAACGAAGATGATTCTGTTCTTTTAGCGGTGGCTGATGGAATGGGTGGCCATCGTGCGGGAGAGGTTGCGTCTTCAATTGCTATTAGTTATCTTAGTAAAAGATTTTCTGAAAGTTTTTTTAAGATGAGTAAAGCTTCTGCAGTTGAATGGATTAAAACTTCTGCTAATGAAATAAATGGGCAAATATTTAAGTACTCTGAAGAAAATCCTGAAAGTAAAGGAATGGGTACATCTCTTGTTCTTGCAATTGTAACTTCTGATTACATTTTATTTGGTAATATTGGAGATTCTTCTGGTTATGTTATGAAAGATGAAAAACTTCATAAGGTTACTAAAGATCATACTTTAGTAAATCTTTTGCTTGCTGCGGGAGAACTTACTGAAGAAGAGGCTAAAAATCATCCTAAAAAGAATATACTTATGAATGCTCTTGGAATAAATGATCCAATTGAAATAGATATTTTTGACTGTAATATGGAAGTTACTGATATACTTCTATGTTCTGATGGGCTTACTACAATGGTTTCAGAAGAACAAATTGAAGAAGTTCTTCTTGAAGATATATCTTTGGAAGATAAAGTTGTTAAATTAATCAAGAAAGCTAATAATCGTGGTGGTAATGATAATATATCGGTTGCTTATTTAAAAAAGAATAAAGGGAGTGAGTTAGAATGATTGTTAAGGGGCAAAAAGTTAACTCAAGATATGAAATAATTAAAACTATTGGTGAAGGTGGAATGGCTAATGTTTATTTAGCACGTGATACTATTCTCGATAGAAATGTTGCAATTAAAGTTTTAAGAGGTGATCTTGCTTCTGATGAGAAATTTGTTCGTCGTTTTAAAAGAGAAGCAATTTCAGCATCTTTACTTTATCATCCTAATATTGTTGAAATATATGATGTTGGAGAAGACGATGGAGATTATTTCATTGTAATGGAATATGTTGAAGGCAAGAATTTAAAACAACTTCTTAAAAAACGTGAAAAACTTACTGTTGCAGAAGTTGTAGATATTATGCTTCAAATAACTAGCGCAATGGGTAAAGCCCATAATAGTTTAATAATACATAGGGATTTAAAGCCTCAAAATATTCTTATAAAAGATGATGGTGAAATAAAAATTACAGATTTTGGTATTGCTATGGCACTTAATGCTACACAACTTACTCAAACTAATTCTGCTATGGGATCTGTACATTATTTTCCACCTGAACAAGCTAATGGCAAAGGTTCAACATTAAAAAGTGATGTTTATTCAATGGGTATTATGATGTATGAACTTCTTACTGGTGTTCTTCCTTTCAGAGGAGATAATGCTGTTGAAATAGCTCTTAAGCATTTAAAGGAACCTATTCCTTCGATAAGAGCGGAACTTCCAGATATACCTGGGTCTATTGAAAACATAATAACAAAAGCTACTGCTAAAAATCCAAAGAATAGATATGCTAATGCTAATGAAATGCATGATGATTTAATGACTGCTTTAAACAAAGAAAGGCAAAATGAGCCTCCTATTCAGTTTAAATATGATGAAGGTATTGAAAATGAACCAGTTATTGCTGATGCAGAAAATGTTGATGAAGCTATCGTTAATCAAATAACTGATGATGATGAAGGACCAAAGAATAAAAAAGTAATCATTTTAGCTTCAGTTTTTGCAGGTCTTATAGTAGTGGTGCTATTTGCTTTGTTGTTGCTTCCTATGATTACTAAAGTTCCTGAAGTTACTATTCCAGATGTATCCGGCCTTACTGTAAATGAAGCTACTAAAAAACTTGAAAAACTAAAGCTTACTGTTAATCCAAAAACCGAAGAAGAAGCTTCTGATAAGATAGAGAAGGGCAAGATAATTAAAACTAATCCTAAGATAGGCAAAAATGTTAAAGAAGGAACTGAAATAACACTTATCGTATCTAAAGGAGTAGAACTTATAGAAATAGAAGATTATAAAGGACAAAATTATATAAAAATTCAAACTAAGTTAGAGCTGTTAGGATTAAAAGTTACGATTGAGCAAAAGGATTCAGATAAAAAAATACCTGATTCAGAAGCTCAAAACATAATAGATCAATCAGTTAAAGCTGGTGAAAAATTGGAAAAAGGTGAATTAATTACACTTTATATACCAAGTAATAAAAAGTATTATCCTGATATGGTTGCAGAAAATTGGACACTTGGTGAAGCTAGGACATGGTCTATTGAAAACGATATAAAACTATCTGTTATATACCGAGAAACTAATGATTATGATCCGGATATGATTATTAAACAATCTAAGACTACTAAAGATGTTATTAAATCTGGTGATACATTAGAGATAACTGTTGCTAAAGAAAAGAAGATTGTTACAACTACGGCAGTTCCTCAAACAACAACTACTGTAGCACCAGACTTATCGACAAATGAAAATAATAATTAATCTCAGGGGAGAAGTAAATGAAGGGACAAATTGTAAAAATTATAAGTGATGATTATCATGTAGAATTAAATAAACACGTTTATATATGCAAAGCAAGAGGTAAGTTTAGAAAAGATAACATAACTCCAAAAGTTGGAGATTATGTTATCTTTAACAAAGAGGATAAAGTTATAGATAAAATACTTCCTCGCAAAAATGAATTAGATAGACCTTTTGTAAGTAATATAGATGAGGCATTTATAGTTACTAGTTTAAAGAAACCAAATTTTTCTACTAATTTACTTGATAAATTAATAAGTATTTGTGAAATAAATAGTATTATTCCAGTAATTGTTGTTACTAAAAAAGATTTGTTAGACGATTTTAATTTTAAAAAAGTAAAAAAGACTTTAAAGTATTACAAAAAAATGGGATATTCTGTTATTTATAATAATAAAATTGGTAAATTAAAGAGAAAATTTAAGCACAAAACAGTTGTTTTTACTGGCCAAACTGGAGCTGGTAAAAGTAGTTTAATAAATAAACTTGATAAAAATTTAGATTTTGAGACTAATGAAATATCGGATGCTTTAGGCCGTGGGAAACATACCACTAGATATGTGACACTTGTTAATATAGGCAAGGGTAAAGTAGTAGATACTCCAGGTTTTTCTGCTATTGACTTAGATAAATACACTGATAAAGAAATAAGAGATTCTTTTATGGAGTTTAGTAAATATAATTGTCCATATAAAGATTGTATGCATATTAAAGAAAAAGATTGTGAAGTCAAGAATCATATTGGAAATGGAGTGTTAAGATCTAGATATGATAATTATGTAAAATTTATAGAAAAGAGGTAATATATGTTAGTATCAACATCATTTTTAAGAGAGGGTAATTATAGTGATTTTATAAAAATGCTTAATGCTTCTACTACTGATATGATTCATTTTGATGTAATGGATGGTAAGTTTGTGGATAATACAAATTTAAAGACTGTTAGTGAACTTTTAAAGTATGTTTCGTTAAGCACTAAAATGAATGATATACATTTGATGGTAGCTAATCCAGAAAAATATATAGAAGCTCTTTCTATGTATAATGTTTATGATATAGTTATTCATAAAGAAATAAAAAATTATGAAAAAATGATTGATTTAATTAAAAGTTATGGGATAAAAGCTGGTATTGCTCTTAATCCTGATACAGATATAGAAGAAGTATTCGATATTCTTCCTAAACTTGATCTTGTTTTAATAATGAGCGTTTATCCTGGAAGAAGCGGTCAAAAGTTTATTGAAAACTCTTCTATAAAGATTAATAAGTTAAAAGAAGAAATTAAAAAAAGAGGATTAAATACTATGGTTTCTGTTGATGGTGGTGTTTGTGAGGAAGTTCTACCTTTGGTAAAGGAATGTGATATAGTTATTAGTTCTTCTTATATAATGAATGATTTAAATAATATTGAAGTAATAAAAAAGGTTGCTTGTTAGCAGCCTTAATTTTTTTTCAAATTTCTGATTTCTTTTGCAGATAATTTAACTTTTTCACCGTTTTCTAAAGTTACAACTTGCAAGTTTAATTTTTGTTTCTTTTTAGTAGCATTTAATGCATGAGAACGTATATTTTTAATATTAGGTTTTCTGTTTGATTCATTTTTTGCCATAATATCCCTCCTTTTGATAAGCACTATAAATTTACCATAAAATCGCGTTTTAGTCAACTTTTATCGATAAAAAAAGTATATTTATTATAATAATCATATTATATTTTATTAAAGTATTAACAATTTATTTATTTTTGCCTTTTTTTGTAGTATAATTCTTGTGAGGTGAATGAGATGAGCGGACATTCTAAATGGGCTACCATTAAGCGTAAAAAAGGATTAATAGATGCGGAAAGAGGTAAAATTTTTCAAAAACTTGCTAAAGAAATACTTGTTGCTGCGAAAGGTACTGATGGTAATATAGATAATAATCCATCACTTCGTATGGTGGTTGACAAAGCTAAAGCTGCAAATATGCCAAAAGATAGAATAGCATCAGCTATAGAAAAAGCTACTAAAAGTAGTGGCGGAGAAGATTATGAATTTGTTAGATACGAGGGATATGGTCCAAATGGTGTTGCTATTATGGTTGATTGTTTAACAGATAATCGTAATAGAACAGCATCTGCTGTTAGAAGTACATTTACAAAACGTGGAGGGAACCTTGGTACTGATGGGTCTGTTAGTTATATGTTTGAACGAAAAGGGGTTATTGTAATACCTAATACTTATTCTGAAGATGATATTATGACTGTTGCACTTGAAAATGATGCACTTGATTTTGTAAGCAATGATGATTCTTATGAAATAACAACTACCCCTGAAGATTTTGTAAAAATGAATAAAGCTCTTGAAGAATTTGGAGTAACTGATTTTATTATGAATGAAGTTAGATTTATTCCTTCTAACTATATGTCTTTGGAAGAAGATAAAACTACTAAAGTTTTGGGACTTATTGATGCACTTGAAGAACTTGATGATGTATCTGATGTGTATCATAATTTAGAAATAGACTAGTAGTCTATTTTTCTTTTTATGTTTGATAGATTAGAACTTTTAATTGGTAAAGAGTCACTTGATAGAATAAAAACAAAACATATAGTAGTTTTAGGACTTGGTGGAGTAGGTGGTTATGTAGTTGAATCACTTGTTAGATCTGGGATAGAAAACATTACTATTATTGATAATGATACTATTGATATTAGTAATTTGAATAGGCAAATTATTGCTAATAGCAATAACATCGGAAAGTTAAAAACTGATGAATTTGAAAAAAGAGTTTTAAGTATAAATAAAAATGTAAGAATTACTAATATAAATGTATTTATTGATGAGAGTAATATAGATAGTCTTTTTGATACCAAAATTGATTATTTTATTGATTGCTGTGATGCTATAAAAACTAAAGAGTTAGTTATTAAGAATTGTTTAGATAAAAATATAAAATTTATTACTTGCTTAGGTACAGGTAAAAGATTAGATCCGTCAAAACTCATGATATGTGATATTAGAAAAACTAAAAACGATCCTATAGCGCGTATCATTAGAAAGTATATAAAAGATAATAATATAAAAGAAAAAATAGTTTGTTGTTTTTCTGAAGAAGAGCCTAAAAAGACTAAAAGTACTACCATAGCATCTAGTGTATTTGTGCCAGCAAGTGCAGGATTACTTATTTCATCTTATGTGATTAGAGATATTATTAAATAAAAAGAAATCATAATTGATTTCTTTTTTTAGAATAATATTTTTAATAAAAAAATAAAAAATAAAATGATTTCGATAAACAGAATAATAGCATTAATAGTAACGCAGAAAAACATTGTTATAAATGATTGATAAATAATAATTATTATCCAGAAACATAGAAAGAGTAAATAGAATTTACTTGAACGTCTTCTGTTTTTACAAGAAGAACAGGAACAAAAGAAACTATGTTTCATATTTTATCACCTATTTTAATATATGAAAAAAACTTGTTTTTGCTAATAATTTATTGTTTTATTATATGTTTTATTTTATAATATATATAGAGAATGGGAGAATGATTTATGGATATAAAAAAGCGAATTGAAGAGATAGAATCTCTTTTGAATAAATATAATTATGAATACTATGTTCTTGATAAACCTAGTGTTAGTGATACTGAGTATGATCGATTAATGCAAGAACTTTTAGCTTTAGAGGAAAAATATCCAGAGTTTAAGAGTAACTCATCACCTACCTCTAGAGTAGGTTCTGAAGTTGTTTCTAATTTTGAAAAAGTTGTTCATCAAAGACCTATGCTTTCTCTTGGAAATGTATTTAATGAAAGTGATATTGTTAAATTTGACGAAAGAATAGAAAAGGAAGGATTTATTCCAGAGTACGTGTGCGAATTGAAGATAGATGGACTTGCTATTAGTTTAATCTATGAAAATGGAGTACTTGTTCGTGGTGTTACACGTGGTGATGGACGTATTGGAGAAGATATTACTAGTAATGTTAAAACTATTAAATCTATTCCTCTTAGACTTACTAAGAATATTGATATTGAAGTTCGTGGAGAAATTTACATAGACAAAAAAGAATTTGAAAGAATTAATAAGGAACGCGCTAAAGAAGGACTTGATCTTTTCCAAAATTGTCGTAATCTTGCTAGTGGTAGTGTGAGACAACTTGATTCTAAAGTTACGGCTTCTAGGAAACTAAATAATTTTATATATCATTTGCCTAATCCTCTTGATTATGAAATATATAAACATAGTGATGCGCTTTCTTTTATGAAGGAATTAGGCTTTAGAGTTAATCCTAAGTATAAAATATGTAAGAATATTAATGAAGTACTCAGTTTTATTAATGAGGCAACAGATGAAAGAGAAAGTCTTGCTTATGATATCGACGGAGTTGTTATAAAAGTTAATGATATTTATATGCAAGAGGAATTAGGCTTTACTGCAAGAAGCCCAAAATGGGCAACTGCTTATAAATTTCCAGCAGAAAAGGTTACTACAAAACTTACTGATATTAAGTTCACAGTAGGTAGAACGGGTAAAATTACTCCGAATGCTATGCTTGAACCAGTGCGTGTTGCTGGTTCTACTATAAGAAAAGCAACTCTTCATAACGAAGATTATATTTTAAGTAAAGATATTCGTGTAGGAGATATTGTTGTTATTCAAAAAGCTGGAGATGTTATACCTGAAGTTGTTAAACCTGATTTGGATAGAAGAGTAGAAGTTCTTCCTAAATTTGAGATGATAGATAGGTGTCCTGTATGTAATACTTTACTTGTTAGAAAAAAATCTGAAGCTAATCATTATTGTCCTAACCCTAATTGTGATGCTAGAAATGCTCAAAAACTTATTCATTTTGTTAGTAGGAAAGCGATGAATATTGATGGTCTTGGTGAAAGAATTATTGAAGATTATTATAATTTTGGATATCTTAGTGATATATCCAGTATTTATAACTTGAAAAATTATAAAAGAGAACTTCAAGAGCTTGAAGGTTTCGGAGAAAAGAGCGTTAATAATATGCTTAATGCTATTGAAGATAGTAAAAGTAATTCTTTGGAAAAGTTACTATTTGGCCTAGGAATTAGGCATTTTGGAGAAAAGAACGCTATGATTATAGCTAAAAAGTATAAAACTATGGATAATATAATCAACGCTAAGTTTGATGATTTGGTATCTATTTCTGATGTTGGTGAAATTATGGCTAAAAGTATAGTTGCTTATTTTGCAGATCAGAATAATATTATTTTAATTAACAAGCTTAAAGAATTAGGCCTTAATATGGAATATCTCGGAGCAGAAATGGTTTTAGACGATAATTTTGCTAATAAGAAATTTGTTATTACTGGAACTATAAGTACTATGACTAGAGATCAAATTAAAGATGAAATAGTTAAAAGAGGTGGAAATGTTACTGGTTCAGTGTCTGAAAAGACAGATGTTGTTATCGTTGGTATTTCTCCCGGAAGTAAGTATGATAAGGCTTTAGAACTAGGGGTAACTATTTGGAATGAAGAGGAATTATTAAAATATTTAAAAATAAATTAAAAAGTATTACATTTTCTTTAAAAATATAGTATAATGACTATATATGATAAAATAGGTGATTTGTATGAATAAAAAAGGTTTTACTTTAGTTGAATTGATGCTAGTTATTGTCATAATTGGCATTATTAGTGTTATTACAATTCCAAATATAATGGAAGCTTTAGATGATAGTAGAAAAGAAAGTGGTTCTTCTATGGAAGAAACACTAAAGAAAGACTTGGAATTATATAATACTGATCATAGAGAAGACTTATGGGATGAGTCTGAGTATTTTGAATGTCGTGAAATAAGTTTTGCTGAATTAAGGGAATCAAATCCTGATATTAATTTGGGTGAATGTTTGTTAAATAATCAAGTTGGATATTTAACTATTGTTAAGACATATGGTGATAAATGTTCAGATGATTCTAGTACAACACCTGTTACAGATGATGAAGATGATGTAGAACTTAGTAAAAATGCGAAATATACTTATTATGTTGGGGTTACTTGTGGTAAAGAATTAAAGAAAATTACGGATCAAGAATTTAATAATTTATTTACGGATGAAGAGATAAGAAATCAAGTGTTACCTGATAAAAATTATATGGCAAGTAGTGCATACAATTCACAAGGTAAAAAAGGTAATGTATATTTTAATAGTAAAAGTGTTAGTTGTGCGGCAATTGAATCTGGTACTCAGGAAACTTCTTTAGAATTACATATTGGTCAAAACAGTCTTGCAACTTTCACCGATTGTGAAGCAGGAGATTCTTCTCATTGTTCTGCAGATGGAAAAGTTTATACGATTACTAATAAAGATGGTTTGATGCCTGGACAACATTTGCCTGATTTCCCTGAAATCGATCCAGGTATATTAACATTTGTTGAATGGAAGGATGAACATGGTGTAACAGTCAGTGAGAATAGTTGTTATGACCCAAGTAGTACAATATTAACTGCTCATTGGAGAAATGATGTTGCTCCAGATATTGAAGTTGAAAATCTTGCTTCTAGATCTTCAGTTGTTAATATTAGTTGTTCTGAAGAAGGCTCTAAAATTAAATCATATTATGCTGGTAAAGGTAATCCTGAAACAGCAACAACTGGTTGGGTAGATTTTGGATATGAGCGTGAGGAAAATGAAAAGGATGTAACTATAACAGAACCTGGAACATACAATTTTGCGTGTAAAGATACAAACGGGAAGGTTACAAAATCAGATACATCTTTAACTTTCCATGAAATAACATTAAAAATGGAAAGATGTACTTTGAAAGATAGTGATGGTAATCAAAATACTACTGTTAAGAAGTTTGCTTCATCTTCTGTGGGTATAAATTTACCTTCTCCAAAGACTTCTGTTGGTTATACAACAGTTGGTTCTTGGTATAGTGATAGAGGGTATAGTTCTTCAGTTGGTACATATGGTTCAACTTATAAGCCTGCTGGTAATGTAACTTTGTATACTAAAGCTGATGTTACCAAGTATAATGTGTCTGTTGAGGTTGTTAATGGTACTGGTCCTGCAGATCAAGAAGTTCCGCATGGACAAGGGGTTAATTTAACATTAACACCTGATGCTAATTTTATTAATCCTACATATGAATGTGATAGTGGTACAGATGCTACACTTAATGGAAATGTTCTTTCTATATCAAATGTTACAAGTGATACGCATTGTAAGGTAGTATATCATGATACCATTAGACCTAATAGTGTTAGTTTCAATAGTACTAATAATGTAGCTGATCATCAAACTGCTACATTGAGTTGTAGTGATAATACAAAGATTATTTCATATTATTTTGGAAATAATGCTCCAACTAGTGCTTCTAGTTATACAGCAGTAAATCCTGTTCCAACTCTTACTGTAACTAAAAACATAGATGAAGATAAATTATATTATTTTGCTTGTAAAGATACTGATGGTAATGTTTCTGAAATTGCAAGTGCTAGGTTTTATGAGACAAGCTTTATTATGGAAGATGGTACCATACAACAAGAAGAGGTAATTACTATGAATGGGAATTCATTTGCTTTACCAACTCCTACAGCTTCTGTTGGGTATACTACTTTGGGTAAGTGGTATTCTGATGAAGAATTCCATGGTGAAGGAAAAAATTATGCTTCTAGTTTTACACCATCTCAAAGTTCTACTTTATATTCCGGTAGTACAATCAATACTTCAAAATTAACAATAAATCCTAATGGAGGTAAAATTGAAGTGTCTCCAGAGGATGGAGATGAAGAGGAAATAACTACTACTAAGGATTATACTCAAGACTATAATACTATACTTAGTTATAGCAAACCAGTTAAAGATAGCG
>JAEEGL013879983.1_pt1 | contig 14134 bp, 12 predicted proteins | sample 9134231 | NCBI WGS metagenome assembly JAEEGL01 (sample SAMN16246548, study PRJNA631951) | gut metagenome | biome: gut microbiome; feature: rumen; material: fiber-attached | host: Bos | place: Iran: Karaj | collected 2018-10 | reverse complement strand
GGACTATGAAGAAGCTCAGGAACTTATCAGAAAAGAGTATTCTCAGGGAGTTCGGCTATTGGTAATGACCGTTCATCTTAGACTTGGAATGTTTGATACATCTATCAGCAAAGTTGAGAAACATTTTGAGAATATAAAGAACTGGCTCTCAGGCACAAGTATGAGTGATATGGATATCCTTTTGAGCCGTGAGTATTACTGCGATAAGAGATTTGAAATGCTTCTGGATGGTTATACAAATGACATTGATGAAGTGGTTTTTGAAGAAAAAAAGTATTTTCCTAAAGAAGAATTAAAATTCTTTGGAAAAAACAAATGCATTTTATTGGAGTTTTCTTCTAACAAAATACAGAATAGTGAATTTGAAATATTTATCAGAAAAGCTTCACAGGCAGGATTTACGCCCATAATAGCTCATGCAGAGCGTTATCCTGCTGTGCAGGATAGTCCTTCAATTGTTTACAAGATGAAAGAGCAGGGAGCTTTAGTTCAGGTAAATTGCGAGTCACTTTTATCCAAGGCAGGAACCATAGAGTGTCTGACGGCACAGAATCTTGTCAAATACAAACTGGCAGATATCGTTTCTTCAGATTGCCATAATCTGAGAGAACGGCAGCCGGAAATTAGAAAATGTTACTTTTTCCTAAAAAGGAAATATGGTATCAGTACCGCTGATAAGTTAATGAGAGATACAGCTGTTACATTTATCTATGGCGGTTAAGCAGGCAATTGTAAGGAGTTATTTATAAATGTTAAAAATTAAGCTTGAGAAAAAAGAACTACCTTTTGCTATGGCAGAGGAAATTAAAAATCTTAGAACTGGTATAAGCTTTAGCGGAGAGAACTTGAAAACTCTTCTATTTACAAGCTGTACTCCAAACGAGGGAAAGAGCACGATAGCTCTTGAAACAGTAAAATCTTTTGCAGAACTTGGCAAGAAGGCTCTTTATATTGACTGTGATCTTAGGAAGTCTTTGTTTAATAGCAGAGTAGTTGAAGGCAAACCCAAGCATGGACTTACACACTTTCTTACAGGCCAGTGTAATCTTGAAGATATCATATATAGGCACGAAGAAAATGAAGAGAATTTTTATTTTGATCTTATACCTGCAGGGCCAATCAGCAATAGCCCTACAGAACTTGTAGCTTCAGATAAATTTAAAAAAACTTTACAGAATCTTAGGGAGGATTATGACATCATTATTATAGATACTCCTCCTCTTGGTTCAGTAGGCGATGCAGCTATAATAGGATCAATAGTTGATGGTTCGATTTTGGTTATTGAAACTGGTAATACTGACTATAGATTCGTTCAAAAAGTTAGGGATAAGCTTGCTGCATCAGGTGCTAGAATTCTCGGTGTAGTACTCAACAAAGTAGATAAGTCTAATAAGAATTATGGATATTATAAACGTGGTTATGGCTATGGTTATGGATACGGTTATGGCTATGGCTATGGACATGAAGATAAATAATATTTGTGATTATTCTTAAGAATTTATCCAAATCATAATTTCAAAATATTTGATTTATCGTACATTTTGTGTACGTTGTGTTTTTTATACTCAAAATTTGGGTATTTAAGGAAAAGTTGGTGTAAATGAGTAACGTAATAGCGATAACAAATTCTAGGGAGAGGACATTTATGGGTAAGGCTGAAAAACAAAAACTACTAATTTATGCTCATTATTATGCGCCGGATGTTGCTTCAACAGGGCAATTATTGCAGGATATGGCAGAGGGAATGCTTGATGTTTTCGATGTCACAGTAATTTGTACTGTTCCGTCTTATGGTGGTAAAGTAGCGCAAGAATACAAGGATAAGAAATTTTATAAAGAGAACATAAATGGCGTAAATGTAATCAGAATTGCAGTCCCTGAATTTACCAAGACGAATAAGATTTCTCGAATTAAGAATCTTTTTGCTTATTTCTTTGGCGCTAGAAAAGCAACTAAGCTCATTGGAAAACAGGACTATATCTTTACAATTTCACAGCCTCCAATTTTAGGTGGAATGCTTGGTGTATATGGCAAGAAAGTGCTTAAGTCATCAAATGGTAAATCTCCTTTATTTATTTATTGTATTCAGGATTTTAATCCTGAGCAGGTAATAGCAACAGGGTATGTTAAGTTCAAGTTTATCCTTGATATTGCAAAGTGGATGGATAACAGAAGTTGTCGTAAGTCTGATCTTGTTGTTACGGTGGGTAGAGACTTAGAACAGACTTTAATTAATAGATTTGGTAATAGAGCTGTACCAAAGCATACAATAATCAATAACTGGGTTGATGAAAAAGAAATACGTCCTCTTTCAACAGATAATGAAGGTGTTGCTGAATTCAATGAAACCTATGGTTTAAAAGATAAATTTGTTATTATGTATTCCGGCAATATAGGTCTCTATTATGATCTTGATGGTCTGATTAAGGTTATGGCTAAGTTTGATGGAGCTAAGACACCTGATGGCAGAGAAGTTGTATTTGCATTTGTAGGAGCCGGAGCTATGCTGGGTAAACTCCAGAAATACACTGAAGAACATTCTTTAAGTAACATGGTATTTATTCCATATCAGGATAAAGATAAGCTTATATATTCTTTAAATGCTGCTGACGTCCACTGGTGTGTAAGTGCTAAAGGCATTAAGGGAGTATCCTGTCCATCTAAATTTTATGGTATTGCAGGAGTAGGAAAACCTGTAATCGGCGTTCTTGAAAAAGGAGCCGAGATAGAAATGCTTATTGAAGAAATTGGTTGTGGTAAGCTTGCAGAACCTGGAGATTATGATACTATTGAGGAGATTGTCGATTGGTTCATATCCAATGCTGATAGCTCAGAAGTTGCTGAGATGGGAAGAAAAGCTCATGAATACCTTATGGGACATCTTACAAAGAGCTTATCAATCAATAAATATAAGAAAGCGATGTTAACTTATGAACAGCAATTATTACAAGCTCCTGCTCAGGTTACAGAAAGTCAAATACGGCAAGGGATTACTGCTTAAAGGGGTTCCTGTTATTTTTAATAAAAAAGGTGCAGAAATTACTATTGGCGATAGATGTACCATCAAATCTTCCTTTCTTTCAAACCTTGTAGGATTATATAGCCGTACTATCATCGTGACTCGTAGACCCGGTGCTTACATAAAAATTGGTAATAATGTAGGGGTTTCCGGTGCTACGATCTATGCTCGCAAGGGAATAACAATTGGTGATAATACCGCTATCGGTGGTAATGTTAAGATTCTTGATAATGATTTTCATCCTATAGAATTTGAAAATAGAATTAAACTGCTCAATGATGAAAATGGTGGTAATTCTGATCTGGTTCCTGCTAAAGAGATTCAGATAGGCAGGAACTGTTTTATTGGTTGCAATGCTATTATTTTAAAAGGCACTATTTTAGGAGATGGATGTGTAGTAGGTGCCGGAGCGGTAGTAGCAGGAAAGTTTGATGATAACTGTGTTATAGTTGGAAATCCGGCTATTGTTATAAAGAAAGTAGGAGAATCATGTGATGGTTGATTTGACTGTTGTCATTCTTACAAAAAATGAGGAAAAAAACTTAAGAAAATGCATTGAATCTTTTAGAGGAATAGCTAAGAGATTTGTGATTGTGGATAGTGGATCATCTGATGGCACTAAAGAATTATGTGAAGTTCTAAATAGTGAACTTAGAGAAATAGGTGTTTCTTTAGATTTTTACTATAATAAATGGATATCATATGCAGATCAGTTCAACTGGGCTTTAAAAAATACAAATATTACATCCGAATGGACGATGCGAATGGATGCAGACGAGGAATTATTGGAAGAATTGGCTTATGAGATAGATGAAAAGCTGATGGGGATTGAGATACCTGTAAATGGAATAGTTATTCGTAGACGTCTAATTTTTATGGGTAGATGGATTAAACATGGGGGAAGATATCCTGAATTATTGCTGAGAATCTTTAGGACAGGTAAAGCTTCATGTGAGATGAAACTAATGGATGAACATATTATATTATCCGAGGGCAAAGTATTAACATTTAAAAATGATTTAGTAGATAACAATCAAAAAGACTTGGAATGGTGGACCGCAAAACATAATTGGTATAGCAATCGTGAAGTCTTAGATTATCAAATGCGATTATCAGGAGAGTCTTTTGCTGAAGCAGGTGGATCTAGTGAGCAAGCTAAAATTAAACGAATTGTGAAGAATAAAGGATATTATCGATTGCCTATTTTCTTTAGGGCTCATTTATATTTTATATATCGTTATTGGATAAAGCTCGGATTTTTAGATGGCCCAGAAGGCCGAATTTTCCATTTTTTACAGGCTTATTGGTATAGATTTCTTGTTGATGCTAAATTGTATCAGTGTAATAAAAAAGGTATTGTTATGAAAGCGCAAGGTGATTTGAATGCGTGATTGTATATTTTTAGAAATGGTAATTAGATAAAATGAAAAAGAGTGTACTCATTATTATTGGCAGATATCTTCCAGGATACAAAGATGGAGGACCCGTCCGATCTATAAAAAACTTAACAGATAATTTTGGAGATGAGTTTGATTTTAAGATACTTACGAGTGATAGAGATAATGGTGATAAAGAGCCTTATAATAATATTAGAATACATGATTGGAATAATTTAGGCTCAGCCAGTGTTTATTATGTTCCGGAAGGGAAATTTCCCTTTAATACAATATTAAAAGTATCTAAGGACGTTGACCTTATATATCTATGTGGGTGTTTTACTAAGTATTCTATAAATACTTTGATTCTTAAAAGAATTGGAATAATTAAAATTCCAGTTGTTATAGCTGCAATGGGACTATTTTCCCCATTAGAGTTTAAAAGGAAATATTATAAGAAAAAACTATTTATAGAGCTATTTAATTGTCTTGGTTTGTTTAAAGGAGTGTATTGGTCAGCTACTTCAGATTTGGAAATAGATAATATTATTAAACAAGTAAAGACTGAGCGAAAACAGTTTTTTATAGCGGAAGATTTGCCTAGAAAAGTTGATGCAAATTCCATAAATAAAGAGAAGCGTATTAATGAACTAAGGATTTTTTGGATAGCTAGGATAGCACCAATTAAGAACTTGTTAGGAACAATAGAAATATTAAAGGATGTTAGTAGTGATATCAGTTTTACAATATTTGGGCCAAAGCAGGATAGCGTATATTGGAGTGATTGCGAAAAAGAGTTGATTAAGCTTCCTCAAAATGTACATTGGGAGTATTTGGGAAACCTTGATTCTGAAAATGTAGTTAATGAGTTAAAAAAATATCATGTTTTATTATTCCCAACGTTTGGCGAAAACTACGGACATGTAATTCATGAAGCGCTTTCTGCTGGATGCGCTTGTATTATCAGTGATCAAACGCCTTGGAATAATTTGGAAGCAAATAATTCTGGATTTGTTTTTTCTCTTAATGATAAAGCTGGTTTTGTTAATGCAATTGAAACATATGCAAATATGTCAAATTCGGATTTTCAAGTAATAGTAGATTCGGCCCATGAATATGCGTTATTTAAGGCCCAAAAAGCTGTTGAAAATTCAGGTTATAAAGCTATTTTTAGAGAGTTAATTAAAGAATGAGGATGATTAAGCGTTTCATAATTTTTTTTATAAATTATTATTCAAGGAATACTCGTGAACGTTTTGCCTGTGAAGGGTTAGCTTGTGGTGAAATAAGTTGCTCCATAGAGGACTGTGAGTTTATAGCTTCTTCAAGCAATATCATAAAAATTAAAAACAAAGGTAATAACTTGTACCTCAAAGAATGTAGAATTCATTCATTATTTAGTGATTATTTAGCTAATGTAATTGAGAATTATTTTGATTTAGTTTCTAAAAATGAAAATTCTGATATTATAAAACAATACATCTTACAGGACTTTTCGTGTGTTAAATTACGGGAAATATATACTAAATTGAATAGAGTCTACGAAGACCATTTTCGAAATAAAAATAAGTACTATTATACTGGCTGGGACCCTATCGAAGCTGGGTTAAAGTCAATCAGTATCGAGGCAAACATTGGGAATTCTGTTGTTATTAATTTTTTAAATAATGAGTTTATGCATTTTGTTGAATATATAAGAAATGACGTTAATGCTTATGATGATCATTTATTTCTTGGTTTAAATGAATATCAAACGACAGGTGCTGATAATAGTATTGCGACATATATTCTTTCCAGGTTTTTGGATATTGAAAATCTTGTTATTGAAACAAAATATGTCTGGCTAAATATTGGTGAGAATCATAGAAAACTATGTTCATTTACTGAACAAGCATTTGGATGTGCTGCTATTGATATGAAGATTCCTCAGAAAAAACAAATTACTGGAGAGTTTTATAGGCAGTTATTTGTTTTAAGCCTTTTCGATGTTATTTGTTTTCAACGGGATCATAATCAGGAAAACTATTTTGTTCAATTAAAAGAAGATAAAGTAAACAGTGTTTTGGCATTTGATAATGATTCTAAAATGACTTTTTTCCCACTTAACACTGTTACCAATGGGACAAGTATAGGATGTAGTCCTGTTATTGCTAATGGAGTTATTAATCGCCCTTATATTGATGAGGAGTTTTGTAACAAGCTACAAAATGTAGATTTGAATATAATTAATGACTTGCTTTCGCCTTATATTTCAAAAATGCAGATTCTGGCTCTTAAAAATAGGATAGTTAAGGTTATTAAGGCCATAGAGAAAACAAAAAAGAATTATCCTGAACGTTTTATAAGCAAGAATAAGTGGTCGTTGGAAATGTGTGATAAAGAATTATCTGGCGAATATGGAAACACTTATTTATATCATTATTATAATTGCTTAAGTTATAGATAAATTGTATAAGATTATATTTTAGGAAGATAGTGCGATGATTGTCATAGCAGATTTAGCTAGTATTAGTAAAGATGGAAAACCATTTGGGCATTATGAATATGTATCGAAAATGTATAAGAAAATACTTCGAGAAAATGAAGTCAAAATTGCAAATGGGTATAAGAACTTAGAGCCTAAGAATGATAATTTAATACAACTTGATAGATCTGTAGATTTAAATGATCATAGTGGCTTATTAAAAATAAAAAATTTTGTTACTGTTTTACAAAATGGAAGACAGTTATTTAACAATACCCAAGATGGAATTTATATTTTGCAACCATATAGCATGTTGGGGAATTTATTGTCTTTGTTCTTTGCCAAAAAGAACCAAAAGGTTTACTTAATCGAATACAAGTATAGAATTAGATCATTGTTAGAAAAAATAATATTTTATTTTGTTAAATCAAAAATTAGTGGTTTCATCTGTTCATTAGATGATGTAGGTAAAAAGTATGGCTTAAGGTATATAGTTTTGCCAGATTATATATATGCACAAGAAGAAGCGCCTTTACAGTCTGAAAAAAAATATGATTTTGGAGTAGTAGGGAGAATAACGGATAATAAAGATGTTGAGACGGTAATTAAGACGATTAGTGCTTCTGATTATTCTTTAATTGTTGTTGGAGATTTTTCTGATAAGGAACGATATAAGAAGATATCCGCTGAGAATCATAATAAATGTATTAAAGTTATTGATAGATACTTAGATAATTCGGAGTATGGAAGAATAGTATCAGAGTGTCGTTATATAATTCTTCCATATAGAGAATATTATAAGGGAACATCTAGTGGAGTTGTATATGATACTATTTTTTCAGGAGTTCCAGTAATTATTCCTAACTATGACACTTTTAAGTTTGTCACAGAGTATGGGATTGGTATTCAATATGATGGTTCATTTGCAAGTATAGATTTGGATAATGCCCTAAAAATGAGGGATAAATATGAGTTATCTATAGGGAAATATTTAAAAGAAAACTCAGAAAACGCTGAAAAATTAAGAATGTTTCTATTATAGCATTGGTTTTGATAATTAGGATGGAACAAAATTGGAATATGTATTTTTTATATTTATATTATTATCATGTGGTCTAGGATATAGATTTTTAGATTTGCATAGAATAGGTGGATCACTTGTATATACTGATTTTTTGATTGGATTTATGATTGTACTTTTATTGTTGGCAAAGTACAAAAAAAATACATTAGTGCGAAAATCAACTGTATGTGCAACATTTGTCTTGATATTTGAAACGGTCTTTGGATTAGCATCTGGATATGAGATACAGTACATTGTACGAGATATTAAAATGTGGCTATATTTCTTTATACCTTATTGGATGATGAAGTATATTTCATCAAAAAAGAATGATTCTGCTAATAGACTCATTGTACATGCTTTATTCATTAGTATTGTTCTGACTCTTTTCCAATGTTGGTTTGACTTTTTTATTAATGGTTTGAGTAATATTCGTCGTGGAAGTATCAATAGAGATTTTACTATTGGACTGTCTTTTTATTGTGCATCCTTTGTTATTCTTGTTGTTTGGGCGAACAGGGATGTGATAATTAGTAGAATTGGTATTATTCCATATGTAATTATACAAATTATAGGAGTTGCATCTGTTATAGTTTCTTATACTAGAACTAATTGGATACTTTGCTTTACTTCATTTATCACGTTGGTTATTGTCATGATTTCCAAAAAGCGTAATAGTAAGCCAAGCAAAAAAAGTTTAATAGCTTTTGCATTGTTTATTGGATTAGTGATTATAAGTGTTTTTGGTATTGCATATTTTTATCCTGATTTTGTAAATACAATTTTGAGCCGATTTTTATCTATTGGAGATCAGCAGATTGGTAATAATGTAAATACCTTTCAGCATAGAGTCGATTATACAAAAAATACTCTTGTAAAGTTTAAGTCACCCAAAATTCTTTTTGGATGGGGGTTAGGAGATACACAGGCCGGCCATGCAGATGAAATAGTTTGGAACTGTGAAAATTCGATTCTATACTATTGCTGGAAATATGGTGTGGTTGCTTCAGCTGTACTATTTATTTCTATTATCAAAAAAACTATAAGGATGATAAGAAGCAGTAATCCTACGAGGATGGCTTCAGGTGTCTTTTTGATGTGGTTCTTTATTATAGGATCTTGGTCGGGAAATATGAATTATTATTATTTTCTATCATTTATTGCTATTATTTTGGCATTTAATAGATATGAAATTCTTTGGAATACAACTAAAAGAATTAAAAGCAAGTGAGAAGTTATGAGTAAACAGACAATACGTTCAAATTTTATATATAACGTTTCGTATGAGTTATTTAGAATTATTGTACCATTGATTACAACACCATATATATCAAGAGTATTGGGAGCGGAAGGAATTGGGACATATACTTTAGCTCATACGTATTCTCAATATTTTATATTATTTGCTGGTTTAGGTTACGCTACATATGCATCTCGTGAATTAGCTTATAAAAGAGATGATAAAGATATTTTTCGAGCATCTTTTTGGGAAATATTTATTTCAAGAGTTTTCTTAATGGCTATTGCTATAATAGTGTATTTCATTATTTTCTTTGTTAAAAGTAATCAAATAGATTTTTCTTATAAAATCTGTATTCTTTATTTATTTGCATCAATATTTGATTTTTCTTATTATTTCAGAGCGATAGAAGATTTTAAAGCTATTGCTATTCGAAATTTTGTAATTAAACTAATATCGTTAGCATTGATATTTATATTTGTTAAGAATTCAGCTCAAGTATGGTTATACTCACTGATTCTAGTTGGCTCAGAAGTATTTGGTCAAGGAATAATGGTTTTTTCGTTAGATAAGTCATTATTCAGAAAAACTAGTATCAGTATTGATAATATAAAAAAACACTTTAAAGAATCAGTATCTTTATTTATACCAGCATTGGCGATTCAGGTATATGGAATGCTTGATAAGGTGATGCTAGGATTCATGGTTGGCGAAAAACAAGTTGGATATTATGAAAATGCTCAAAAAATGGTTAGATTAGCTTCAGCTATTCCTTCAGCAATGGTTGCTGTATCTACTCCGCGTGTAGCTTATGATTACGCAAAAGGCAATATAGATAATATAAAAAAGCATTTTAGTAAGGTTTTTAAATTTATTAGCTTTTTGGCTTTTCCAATGTGCTTGGGGTTGATTTCTGTTGCTGGTAATTTTTCAAGTTGGTTTTATGGATCAAATTTTGTTGGAATTGAAAAACTTATAATTCCAGGAGCAATTTTGATTGTATCTCTGGCATGGTCTCATTTATTAGGCAATATGATTCTAATAGCTACAGGTAATCAGAAGTATTATACAATAGGCGTGTATGTAGGAGCTGGATTAAACTTGTTTATGAATTTAGCGCTCATACCAAAACTAGGGGCACTGGGCGCTTTATTGGCTTCAGATGTTGCAGAACTTAGTGGCATGATCATCATGTTCTACTTTAGTGATAAAATCTTTTCGCTTGCGTATAACTTAAAATATATTGTAACTTACATTTTTGCTAGTTTAGTTATGGCTATTGCAATAGCGATTGTCGCAGATTTTGTGCCATATGGTATTTTAACCACTTGTGCTGAAATTATTATAGGAATAATTGTTTATTCTATTATTCTTATTATTTTAAAGGATGATAGCATAAAGGATATGTGGGAATTAGTAAAAAAGGTATTTAAGAAAATATATCAAAAAGTATAAGCTGTATTATATATAGTTTTATAGATTGCGATTGTTGTATTTTAACAGCGTAGAAATAATCAAATGACATGTTTTAGAGGTTGTTGACTTTGAGTACAAATAGTACAAACAATAAGTTTAAGAGTACATATAATAAAACAGTATGGTTATATTTCATTATGTCTATTTTGGTTATGTATATTCATGCCAATAATCTTCGAAATGTGGGTTTAGATAATTCGCATGAATCATTAGATTGGATTTTGACTAAAATTTTATCTAATGGAATTGGAAATATTGTTGTTCCATTTTTTTTTATGATAGCTGGACTGCATTTTTTTACATTTAGGAATGATGAAATTGATATTAAAAAAGAAATTAAGAGAAAAGTATTAAGGCGAATGAAGACGCTTTTTGTTCCGTATATACTATGGAATATTATTTGTTATGCATTCTATTTTGTGTTAACACATACAGCATTAGTTAATCTGCTGAATGATACTAGTGTGGTTGAGTTATCGATTAATAATTTGTTATATGGGATTTTTTTACATAAGTATAATTATCCATTTTGGTATTTACGGGATCTAATTCTTTTTACACTTTTTTCTCCGTTAATATATTGCATACTTACACGTAAATGGTTATCAGAGCTGATGTTGATATTATTAGCTTTGTCGTCTATTTTTGTGAGATTAGATATTTCTGGTCTTTTCTTCTTTGTATTGGGTGGATTTCTAGCTTTTTATCATTATAAATTTATGGAAAAACGACATGACAATTATGCTGAAAAATGTTTGTGTGTAATCATATTATTAGCTATGATTATATTTAATTATTTGGATTACACATTTGTATATAACGTGCTTCTACTTGCTTCTCCAATATCTGTATGGATTATTACGGATAGCATTGTGTTTCCTAAAGAAAAATGGTTTATTAAGCAATCTTTTTTTATATATGCATGCCATGTAATTCCAGTAAGTATTGTCATGAAAATTCTTGCTAAAATATCTATCAGATTAGGAGGCAGTACTATATGTGCTATTGCATATCTAATTACTCCTTGGGTAACATTACTGATTATATATTTCATTGCAAAAATATTGAATAAGTTTTTGCCAAGCTTATACAAGGTACTTAGTGGTGGAAGGTAATTATATTAAAACTACATATATGAAAATCCCAGCTTTAATTTGTGGATTCTAACATGAATAAGATACATCAATATAATAACTTGAGCCTGGAAATGTGTTATCATATAATTCTTAAGAATTACATCGAAAAATAAAGGATGTGCTTTATTATATGAACATGCGACAGAAGAGAATCAGGCAGTTTTTGCCAATTATCATAATGCTTATTGTAATTGCAACACTTACCATGATGTCCCCTAACGAAACAATTAGTGTTTCACGAGATCTACAGGATGTTTGTAAGGAAATGATACCGGATGCATCAGGTAGATGGGCTACTGACATGCACTGGTTTAGATCGCTTTTGCATTTTCCTTTGTATTTTGTGCTGGGAAGTGTAGTTGCTTTATCTTTTTCAAAAGTATGGTTATCTGTTAGCATTTGCAGCATTATTGCGCTGGCAGATGAAATGCTTAAGATTTTTCTTCCAACCAGGGAGTTTGAAGCTAGAGATATTATAATTGACGCTATTGGATTTATTGTAGGAATCGGACTTGTTGTCTTATGCAGAAGTCTGAGACATCATCGCTTAAATATTGATGTATTATAATTTAAGCCCTTCGAATTTTTAAATAAGGTTGTTTTTTGAGTGGCTTTAAATTATAATTAATTTATAAAATTTCTTGCTTCCAGGAGGGTATGCCAATGGTTCAATTAATTGTTGGGAAAAAGGGTAAAGGTAAGACAAAATGCTTGTTAGACAAGGTTAATACTGAGGTTAAGAATGTACTCGGCAGTATAGCTTTCCTTGATAAGAACACCAAGCACATGTATGAACTTAATAATAAGATTCGTTTAATCGTTGTTTCTGATTTTATGATCTCAAATTCCGATGAGTTTATTGGATTCGTAAGTGGTATTATCTCTCAGGACCATGATCTCCAGCAGATGTATTTTGACAGCTTCCTCAAGATTTCTTGCCTTGAAGGCCAGGATATCACTGAGACAATTGAGAAGCTTGAGAAGATCAGTGAGAAGTTCAACATTGACTTCGTTCTCAGCCTTTCAATGGATGAATCAGAAGTTCCTGAATCTGTTAAGTCAAAGATTATTGTTTCTCTTTGATAATAATTTAATAACTAAGAATATGATGGTAAGCCGCGGAGAGCCGCGGCTTATCTTATGAAAAAAGGTAAAGGTTGGGAATATATGGCTGAAAGAAATGGCCGTAAAATAACCAAATATCCCAAGAATATAAATAATATCAATATTGGTGTAGTGTTTTTTGCAGTAATTGCGATCTATATCTTATTTAGTGTTATTACGTATTTAAGAAGGGATCATATTATTGGCTATGAGGTGAAAGAGGGAGCTCTTTCTACCAATAACATCTATGATGCGATCGCCATCAGAAGTGAGAAGATCGTTGAGAGTGACACAGCGGGTTACGTGAACTATTTTGCCACAGAAGGCGGAAGAGTGGCTGTAGGAAATCTTGTGTACACGGTTGATGAATCCGGACAGCTCCTGGATTATCTCAAGGCTCAGGGGTCTGATGAGGTTGCGTTAAGTGATGAGGATATGTCAGAGCTAAGGTCACAGATAGTGGATTTTAGTTCTTCTTTTGATGAACACGAGTTTAATACTGTCTATGACTTTAAGCTAAGTCTCGATGGTACGGTTAAAAAGCTTTCTAATAACAGCATTCTTAAGAATATTCAGTCCCTCAATTCAAACAGTGCCACACTGCAGTCCATTAACTATAAATATGCGCCGGAGACAGGCATTGTTATTTATTCAATTGACGGCTTAGAGAATAAAAAGCCTCAGGATCTCACTGCGGCAAGCTTTGATCAGTCTGCATACAAGAAGGACCAGCTCATTAACAACTCACTGGTTAAGGTAGGAGACCCGGTTTACAAGGTCTGCAACAACGAGGAGTGGTCCATAGTCATTCATGAGAATGATACTGACAAGGTTCAGGAGTTGGTTGATCAGGGCTACATAAAGGTTAGATTTATCAAGAATCAGGATGAGAGCTGGGGTAAGGTTTCAAGCTACACTGATGCTGAGGGTGATTCATTTATAGTGCTTACTTTTACAAATTCCATGATTACCTTCTGCAGAGACAGATTTTTAAGCGTAGAGCTCATAACAGAAGATGAGCGTGGGCTTAAGATTCCCAATTCATCTATTGTAAATATGAGTTTTTACCTTGTTCCAAAAGAGTATATTATCAGGAATAACGATAATACCACCGGTGTACTCAGGAATAAATATGATGAACAGGGCCATGAGACTACTGAGTTTGTTAACCTTGATATCTACAATGAGAATGATACCGAGTATTTCGTTGATACTGCAGAGCTCAGGTCCGGAGATACCCTTATAAAACCTGATTC
>JAEEGL013424575.1_pt1 | contig 14134 bp, 15 predicted proteins | sample 9134231 | NCBI WGS metagenome assembly JAEEGL01 (sample SAMN16246548, study PRJNA631951) | gut metagenome | biome: gut microbiome; feature: rumen; material: fiber-attached | host: Bos | place: Iran: Karaj | collected 2018-10 | reverse complement strand
TTATTTGGTATAAGGAGACAATATGAACTATATAGAAGAATTGAATAGCCAAGATAATAATAATTATTTAAGATATTTAAAAAGAATGACTGATTCGATGAAAGTATCCACTAAAGGATTAATACCTTTTCTTACTAAAGATGATAAAAGAATTCTTGATGTAGGTTGTGGTAGTGGTTTTATGTTAGAAGCACTTGAGATGTCTAATCCAAATGCTGAACTAACAGGAGTGGATTTAAACTTAGAAGCTATAAGAAGACTTGAGTTACTAAATAAGCCTTGGAAATTATATCATTCTGATTATTTGAAATTTAATGGTAAAGATTATGATTCAGTTATCTTCTCATCAATCTTGCATGAAATATCATCTTATAATAGTGATTTATCTAAAAGATTTACAGAAGAACCTATTAAAGAGTCAATTATTAAGACTAATGAAATATTAAGAGATGGTGGTAGTATTATTATTCGTGATGGATTAATGGTACCAAGACGTGATCATAATAGACAAGTATTAATTAGTTTTAATAATCCAGATGATTCTTACTGGTTATATAAATTTAGAGATGATTTTAAAGGCTTTAATAAAACAGACGTTAATACGGAAATAATTAATAGTTATCCCAATGAATATTTAGTAAGTGAAGCTTTCTTAAAAGAATTTTTATATACTTATACTTGGGGTCCTGAAAGTTATCATCGAGAGATTAATGAAAGATTTGGTATTCTAGAACGTAACGATTGGATTAGATTACTTGAATCAAATGGTTTTGAAATAGATAATGTTCTTGAATCAAGTGAAGAATATGAAAAACACTTGAAAGATAAAGTATCTATTACAAATGTTTATGGTGATAAATATATATATCCTAGTATGACAATATTAATAAAAGCTAATAAAGTAAAAGAGTTAAAAAAATAATTTTAACTCTTTTTTTACATTAATTTACAAAATAATATATTTATAAAATATATTATATTAATTATTATTTATTTTTTGATATAATAAATATAGAGTAGAGAGGTTTATATGGCAGTACCAAGAAAAGATGATAATGGTGGAAATCCTATAACAATATTACTATTACTTATTTTAATTGGTGGATTAGGTTATGTAGCTTTAAACTTTGATAAAGCAATGAATTTTATTGAAACTGGTAAATGGGAAGAAACTAGTGATGTAAAACCAAGTGATAATAGTAATCAAACTGATAATAAACAAGATAATAAAGATGATAATAAAAAAGAAGACACGGATAATAAGCAAGATGATAAAAAAGAAGAGGAAAAGAAAGAAGAAAAAAAAGAGGAAGAGAAAAAAGAAGAGAAACAAGAGGAAAAGAAGGAAGAACCTAAAAAGGAAGAGGAAGAAGATATTACTACAATATTAAGTTTACTTCCTTTTGATAAAATATTCTTAAATAGTAATGGTGAAGATGAAAATGGTTATTCTGGTCCTCATGATAGAGAAACAACATTCTATATAGCTCCTGTTGATGGATCAGTTAAAATAGATCAATATTATACTTTTAAAGCTGTTATGAGTAAGGATGTCTCAGGAAGCAAAGTATCTTGGAGTTGTAGTGATGAAAAGATAGCTTCTGATGAAGGTGATGGAAAATTTAAAGGACTTAAAGCTGGAACTGTAACTATAACTGCAACTATTCCTGGTGGCGATAAGGCAACTGCAACATTACATGTTATTAATGCAGGACTTTCGATGTCTACATCAAGTAGTGTTAGAATTGGTAAGAAAGCAGAAATTACTGTTGATCATGAATATCAAGGTAAAGTTAAATTTACTAGTTCAAATCCAAAGATAGCAACAGTAGATAGTGATGGTAAAATATATCCTAAAAGAACAGGAACTGTTACTATTACAGGACAATATAATAATTTAATGAATAGTGTTAATATAACAATTGTTGGCAATAGAATACATTTTATTAATACACATGATGCTAGTGATGCCATTCTTTTGGAATCTAATAATAAGTTTGCTTTAATTGATACAGGTGGTGTTAAATGGGACACTTCAAGAAAATACTTCTTTGAATACTTAGATAGTTTAGGATTAAAAGAAGATGGTTTTGAGTTTGTAATAATTACTAATCAACACGCTGATCATAATGGTGGTTTGGTATCATTAATGAATAAAGGATATCCAGTTAAAAAGATTTATATGAAATCATATAATTCAAAAGATGATCATAGTGAGAAGATAATTGAAAGATATAATGCTATCATTGAAACAGCAAGAGAATATAATACTGAAATAGTATATGTAGATAAAGATAGTAGATTTACTGAAGAAATAAGTAAGAGTGGTACTATTGATATTAATGATATGCGTATATATTTCTTTAATACATTACAAAGACTTGATAATGGTAATAAATCTAATTTTGACTATTATAAATCTAATTACTATAGTGGTGAATCTGAAAATGTTAATTCTATTGTTAACTTAGTTAGAGTTAATAATCATAATATCTTATTAACAAGTGATTTAAATAATTATGATATCTTTAATGGCGTTATGAAAAACAAAGTTAAGATGGTATGGAATAGAAATGAAAAAATAGATATTTATAAGATAAATAATCATGCTAACTTTGATTGTACTGGTAATTCTAATATGGAAGTTAATGCTACTAATTATGTTGTAACTAATGGTATAGATCAAGAATTCACTAGTGTTAAAGGTAATGGTTATATGATTACTAATGATAAAGTAGTATATAATAGTAAAGAAAATGATTCATGTTTTAAAAGATTAGGTAAAAACATGTGTGATGCATATTATTCTAGTAATTCTAAAAATGCATTAATCTTTAATTTATCTGAAGATGAAGTAACAACAGATTCTAGTACTGGTAAATCATCATCTAGTCGTTGTAAATAGGAGGTTTTATGGAAAAAAGTAAAGTATATTACTTAAAAGATGTTACAAGTGAGAATTTAGTTAAGGCTTATAAAGAATTAGGTTTTAACTTAAAAGGAAATATTGCAATTAAAGTTCATTCTGGTGAAGAAGGAAATCAAAATTATTTACGCCCAGAATTTATGAGACCATTAATAGATTATATTGGAGGTACAGTTGTTGAATGTAATACAGCTTATTCTGGGGAACGTAATACAACAGAGAAACATTTAAAAACAATTGAGAAACATGGTTGGAATACCTTTAAATTTGATTTATTAGATAACGAAGGACCTGATATGGTACTTCCTGTAGAAAAAGGCATTCACTTACATGAGAATTATGTTGGTAAGAATTTAGCTAAGTATGATTCAATGTTAGTACTTTCCCACTTTAAAGGTCATCCGATGGGTGGATATGGTGGAGCCTTAAAACAACTTTCTATTGGTTGTGCATCAAGTGAAGGTAAAGCTTGGATTCATTCAGCAGGAACTAATAAAGATCAATATACATTATGGAATAATCTACCTCCTCAAGATGCTTTCTTAGAGAGTATGGCCGAAGCAGCAAGTAGTGTTGTGAAACATTTTAATGGTAATATGGTATTTATTAATATTATGGCTAATATGAGTGTTGATTGTGATTGTTGTGCTGTAGCTGAAGACCCATGTCTTTCTGATAAAGGAATATTAATATCACTTGATCCAGTTGCTATTGATCAAGCATGTATTGATATCGTAACTAATTCTGATGATCCTGGTAAAGATCATTTCTTAGAAAGAGTTAATTCACGAAATGGTATTCATACTATTGAAAGAGCATACGAGTTAGGCGTTGGAAATAGAGAATACGAACTTATTGAATTATAAACCACTTCGGTGGTTTTTTTTCTTGTAAAAAAAGTTGTTTTATGGTATAATATTCGCGTTTAAAAAGGGGATTCAAATGACTGATAAAGAAAAAGTTGAATTATATGACTTATTAATAAAAAAAGAATATCATAATAAAGAATTAGAACCAGTTATTGAATGTTTTTCATATATAGTTAATCATAGTAATGATTGTCTATTAAGAAATAATGGTTATGTTAAATTACATGGATTTAATGTATCAGATACATCAAAGAAACTAATAATTGATAGCTTGTTTCCTATCATAAAAAGAATTAATGATTATAACTTGAGTGAACAATTTAAAAATTTTACTTTTTATGCATTAAATTCTATTCATATTAGTGGGGGTTATATTCCTGAATTCTTAATGATGGTTTTCTTTCCACAAGATTGTTTTAAATTTGATAATATAAATCAAGAAGAAAGAAAAAGACTATACGATAGATATTTGCATGTTACGGAACAATTAATGATCTATAAATCTTATTATTGTTATGATACTAATTCTAAATTATTAAAAGATTTTAATATAACATTAGATTATATTTTTCATTTTGATAAACGTGATGAATATAATGCTTTTTTACCAAGTATTCTTCTTTATTCTTTAATTAATAATTGTGATAAAGATAGATTAATGGAAATGATAAAGTTTTCATTTGATAATTATGATGAATTAATTAATTATATGGATTTAAATGATGATGATAAACATAATTTAGAATTATATTATAATGTTATGAATAAAATAACTGAAGGGAATAATAATAAACAAATAATAAGGTAGTATTATGAGAGAAATTAAATATGATGAAAATAGAGTATCTGATATGATATCATTTCTTGAATATGCTAAAGAATATAGATATATGTATTTTCTAACAGATAAAAGTCTAGAAAATGAATTCTTTAATAAATGCAATTATATATTATTAAAAAGTGATGTATTATTATTTAATAATAAATATGTACAATTGTTTGAAATAATTACAAAAATATTAAGTCATTATAAAGATGTTAATGCTTTCTATGATATTAGATGTTTAATGGATATTAGATCCAAGTATTTAGATCTTGTTCATGATGGAGATATGAATAAAGAATATGATATTAGTAAAATATCTAAATATATTATTGCTTATGCTTATTATAATAATATGCCTATGTATGAAGTAGATAATATGCTTAGTTATCTATACAATAATTATAGTGAAGTATTAGATTGGTGTATTATGAATAATGGTTTATCAAATGCTTCTTTCGAATATTATAATAATAAATCAAATAGAATTTATAGTACAATAAAAAAGAATTTTTATATGCATGCACTTAATTATTTAGTTAGTAAAACAAGTAATAAACAAATAATAAAATAGGAGATATCATGCTAGTAAAAAAAGAAGAGGGAAAAGGATATATCTATAAAGAAGATATAGATATCTATAATGAATGTATTAATAGAACATATAGAGATCCAGAATTAGGATTTAATGTTGTACATGTATTTAGACTTGTATATCGTTTTAGAGAATGCAAAGATAGTTTATATAAAACATCTTCTAGAAAGTTTTTAGCAACGAGTACTATTTATACAATAAGAGATGCAGTAAAAGAACATAAAGAAGATATCTTATATAATGTAATTGATTATATGATTAATAATGAATTTAGTTGGGCTAGTGTTCCTCAATTTCTAACAGCAATAATATTCCCTAATCAAGTTGATTATGAAACATTTGGATTTATGTTAGAATCAATGACTATGGATTATAAATATTTAGAAGAAAAAGAATATAAGCATTATCCTATATTAAAGACTTTTGCTCCTGCTAAAAAATATTTAGATTTATATAACGAAAATAATAAAGAAGATGAATTTTTAATAGATCAAATGGGTAATGTAATAGCATATATTTTCAAAAATGAAATAATGAATGAAAATTTAGATGAATTATTCAAATATATAATAAATAATTTAGATAGTTTAAAAGATTATTATGAATTTAATAAACCAGAAGAGGAACAAAAAGAAGAAGAGTTTGTTGTTAAAATAGTAGAGAAGATATTAGCTGATTATAAAAAACCAAATAAATTATTATTATTAAAATAATATTATGATATAATTACTTTGAAAGGAAAAAGATTATGGGATTTTTTAGTGATGTAGTTAAAAAAGTATTTACAGATGAAATGAAAGAAGGAGCAACAAAAGCAGCAGGAGACTTAGATAATGCCTTTAAAACTATGGGAGATGAAATATCTAAGACTTTTAGTAATACTCCTAATACAGGTACAGTAAACAATAATAACAATTATACTATTCCTGAGGAATATAAGGATTTCCCTCTTTTTGAAGGAACTATAAAAGATTTAAATACAAAGAAAACTGATAAGTATCAAAGATGTACAATTAATTATTATAATTTATCTGAAGACTCTGTTACAAAATACAGAAATAAAATTGTTGAAGCAGGTTTTAATAAAGAAACTGATGTAAGATATGAAAAAAACAATGAATATATCATTGTTGATTTTAATGGATCAGATTTAGAACTTGTTTATCATATTAAATTTTAATTTATAATATTCATGAACTAAAGATTTATAATTACAAGTTTTTAAAAGATTATAAGGAACTACTTTGTAGTTCTTTTTATTATGTTTACCGGTTACCATATATCTTATTTGATCTTGATAATATTTATCTATTATTTTTAAAGAATCACATGTATTAATTATTGGAAAGAAATAATATTTCCAAGATAATTCTGAATTATCATTACCATAGAACTTTTTATTGTACTTTCTATTCATGGCTTTAATGGTTCCTACTGTATCTGCATCATTCTTTATCATCCATCGATGAAGACCTCTTGCTGTTCTTCTTATTTTTCCTTTTATTTTATAAATTGTGTTCTTTGATAAATCTATTTTTTTATTATTAAAAGAGAAACCAAGAAATTCAAAAGTATCACCTGGATTATAGTAATATTCTTTATCTTTATTAATTGATAATTTATACTTTACTAAATAATTATTTAATTCATTCTTATATTTAATTAATTCTTCATAAGTATTAGTAAATATAATTATGTCATCAGCATATCTTATATAAAATACTTTTTCATTCCAAAAATAATTATCAATGTTTTTAAGGTAATAATTAGCAAGGAAAGCTGATATAGGACTTCCTGCTATAACACCCATATCTTCATTTATTATTTCGTTATTATATATACATTTATTATTTAATAATTCAGAAATTAAATTATATAAATCAGGTTCTATATCATTTACTAAATTACTAAGTAAGATATCTTTATTAATAGAATTAAAGTAATTCTTAATATCCACTTTGTATCCGTACATATTATTAATGTTCTTTGTATAAATTAAACTGTTAATGGCGTTTTTAACACCAATAGATTTTCTAAATGAATAAAGATTTTTACTAAATAAATAATCATAGTCATAAAGTAAGTATGCAATATATTTAAGTACTTGAACCTCATCTTCATTATAGATATAAACAATTCTTTTTTTATTACCATAATTTTTATTTATTAAATGTTTAATAGGTAAAGAAAAATGATAATTATTATTAACTATATTATTAGTTATATCTTTATATTTTTTATTAATAACAAAATCTTTAATAGATTCTTTTTCATTCTTATTAATAAAGTCTTTATCAAGCTTACTATTCATATAATTAATCCATAAATTATCATTTATTAATTTATCTTTAAACATATTATCACCTTAAAGGGAAGGAAATTAATTGATATTCGATATAATCGAAATAGACAAGACTATATATATTAAAGTTATTTATAAAACTATTTTATATAATATACTGAGTCCCATTATAGATACGGAATCTCCGTGTTCCTTCCCAAAGTAATTATAACATATTTTACTTTTATAATATTTAGTATTATAATAATAAGCCATCAGGTGAGTTATGTTTGATTTAAATAAACTTAAGAAGATTTTAGAAGATAAAATTAGTAAATGTAGTAGAGTAGTTATTATTCCTCATAATAATGCTGATTTTGATGCACTTGGTAGTGCTATTGGAATATCACTTATTGCAAAAGAACATGAAAAATCATATACCATTATTGTTAATGATCCTCCTCATATTATTGAATCTGGAGTTAAAAAGATTATTGATGAATGTAAAGGTAATTATGAAATATTAAAAAAAGATAAATTTCTTAAATCACAAAATAATAATGATAATCCTTTATTTATACTTTGTGACGTTAATAAGATAAACTTAATATGTGTTAATGATATATTACCAGATAAAGAAAATGTAATTGTAATAGATCACCATAATAGTGATAAGAATACAGTAGAATCAAATCATATTTTTATTGATTGCGAAAAGAGTAGTGCTAGTGAAATAATTACGGAATTATTACAATTAATGAAAATAAATATTCCTAGTGATGTAGCAAATTATTTATATGCAGGAATATACTTAGATACTGCTAAACTAACTAAGAACTGTAAAGCTAATACCATGAATATGGCAGCAAATCTTTTGGAATCTGGAGCAGATATAAGTAAAGTTAATGAATATTTTAAAGAAGACTATAAGAGTGATCGAAGAGTTCAAAGTTTAATTAGTAATATTAAAATAACTAATTGCATGATTGCTTTAATTAAAGCAAGTGAAGATGAAGAGTACACAAGAGAAGAACTAGCAAAAGCTGCTGATTATGCACTTAAATATGGTGTTGATGCCGCGTTTTCAATTGGTAAAATTGAAGATAATGTTATATCAATATCAGGTCGTGCTACTGATAAAGTAAATGTTGGGATGATAATGGAAGCAGTATCAAATGGTAATGGAGGAGGAAATCCTTATTCAGGAGCAGCTAAAATAACAGATGAGTCTATTGATGAAGCATATAATAAGTTAGTAGATACATTAAAACCAGTATATTATATAAAGAAATAGGAGAGTTTATGAAAAAAGAAAAATTAAAATTAAAAGATATGAATGATTATGTTAATCATGCCAAACTAGAAATGGGAGATATCGAAAAAGTATATGAAATAGTTGGAGAAAAAAAGAATGATATTCCTTTTATTTATTTAGCAATTAAAACTATTAAAGGACTTAAGAATAAAGGATATGATACTAATAATCTTCCTAAATCATTCTTAAATAAAATAAATAGTTTATCATTTGATGATGCAGCTGATTTAATTAATATTATGTATTTTAAAGAAGATTTAGAAATGAATGATATATATAAAGCCGTTAATATATTCTATAATTTCTTTAATAATGAAGATAAATATGATAATCCAAGATTAGATTCTATAAGAGATTATATTACTTGTGAAGAAGATTTAAGCTTTAGATTATTTAGAACAATATTTATTATTGATATAAACATGCTAACTTTTAATGACGATCTTAAATTCTTTAATTATTTAGAAATGGCTGATCCAAGTATTATTTATAACCATTTTATGGATAATAAAATTAAGTTTAATGAAAAGTTTAATAAAAACTTATTCAAGGCTCAACTTTCTTATATGAAATATTATTTGAATGAAAAGCAAGAACAAAAGACTAAGTAATTAGTCTTTTTTTATAACTGATATATAACTAATAGTTATATCTAATATGAAAAATATGTATTTTATTTATAATTAAATATGATATATACTAACTTCTTGTTTGTGGGCCAACAAATAAAAAATTAAGAAGGTGGGTTTTATGGAAGAAAAAGAATTAATAGAAAAAGAAGCAACTATTGATAATCTTCAAAAAGAAATAAATAGTTTAGAAAAAGAATTAAGTACAGTAGAAAAAACAAATTTTAAAAAAGCAGTAATTAAAAATGTTAAAATAACAGGTAAGTTTTTAAGAAAGTGGGTTCCTATTATTGCGACTGGTGTAGCCTTTTCTGTTGCATATACTAATTATGTTGGTAAACCTTTTCAAACACAACCAGTTAAGGCATCAGCATACACTAGAACAACACAAGATAGTTTAGGAAATATTGATGTTTATAAACAATATACAAGTTTCAGTAATACACAAAACTATGTAGATATTACATCACCATGGGTAAAGGATGATAATGGTTACTCTCAGAAAGTTTGCAGATATTATTTAAATGAAGAAAATACTAAACAAGTATTAGATGTATTAAATGGTGATTTAATAGCATCATTTGATTCAATATTTACTATTCCAAATGCAGTAGCAGTTAATACAAGTAATCATTTAACAGAAGAAGAATTAAATAGCAAAGAAGTTGTTCAAGTAGTATTCTATGATAAAGATAGAAATGATACTGTAATACGTAAAACAGAATTTGTAGAAGAAATTGGTGTAACTTTAGTATATCTTGTAGGTATTATGTTAGTAGAAGCTATAGCTTTATCTGCTCTTGAAAAAGATCGTAATAAATGTGATAAGAAGATAAAAGAGTATAAAGATAATTATCAACCTTTATATACTGAACCATTAAAAAAAGAATTAAAACTTAAAAGAGAAGAATGTAATAAATTAATTACTAAATAAAAGACATTATATAATGTCTTTTTTTATTATCTATGATAGAATTAAATAGTATAGAGGATATATGAAAGATAGATTAAAAAAATGGGCTTATAAAGATAAAAGAATATTTGCTGAAGGACTTTCTAGTACTAAATTATATATTATTTATATAATAGGTTCTATCTTTGGAGTTTATTTTGAACAAATACGAAATTTTATAAAGCATTTAATTAATAATGGAGAAATATTCTGGGAATATAGGCGAGGCTTAATTTATGGTCCTTTTAATCCTTTATATGGATTTGGAGCAATGATTCTTGTATATATTCTTCTTAAGAAACCTTTATCTAATTGGAAGACTTTTCTATATGGTTCTTTAATAGGAGGAATTGTTGAGTATTTAGTTAGTTTCTTGCAAGAGACTTTTACAGGTACAACATCATGGGATTATACAGGCTTTATTGGAAATATTAATGGAAGAACAAATATTCCTTATATGTTAGTATGGGGCTTACTTGCTTTTATCTTAGTTAAAAAAGTATATCCGGTTATTAGTACGTTAATAGAGATGATTCCTTATAATGTAGGAAGATTATTAACTAATTGTTTACATGTTTTTATGTTCTTTAACTGTTTCTTATCTTTTGGAGCTCTAATTAGAATGAATTTAAGAAGAAACGGATATAAAACATTTACTTTTTTAGGAGACTTCTTTGATAAATTTTATCCTGATAGTTTCTTAATAAAACATTATCCAAATATGAAATTTAGGTGATTTATGAAATATATCTTGATAATTAGTTTAATATTTATCTTAATTGGTTTAATTCTATTAATTATAGATGCATTCTTTTTAAATGATAAAAAAAGAAAACTTAATAAAAGAAAATATAAAAATTTTTGTATATTAATTCCTGCAAGAGATGAAAGTAAGGTAATTAATAATATTATTGATAGTATAAAGAATCAATCTATTAAAGTAGATTTATCTAGTGTTTATGTAATAGTAGAGAGATTAGATGATCCTACTGTTTCTATTTGTAAAAAAAATAATATAAATTATTTTGTGAGAAATAAACTAGATTTAAAAAGTAAAGGTTATGCCTTAATGGAAGTAATAGAAGACTTTTATAAAAAGAATAAAACTTATGATTTATATTTTATATTTGATGCCGATAATATACTAGATTCTAATTATTTATCAAGTATGCTTTCTATGTATAATGAAGGTTATGATGTTGTTACTGGTTATAGAAAAAGTAGTAATATAAATACTAATGTAATTACTTCATCTAGTGCTCTTACTTTCTCTTTAATTAATGACTTATTAAATGAAAATAAAGTAGCAAGAAATAGATCTATTACAATATCTGGTACTGGTTATTTTATATCTAGTGAAATAATAGATAAGTTTAAAAGTTTTCCTTTTCATTTGATGACTGAGGATTATGAATTAAGTATGTATTTATCGATGAATAATTATAGTACTTTTTATAATAAGAAAGCTATCTTTTATGATGAACAGCCTATTAAAATGAGTGTAAGTATTAAGCAAAGAATTAGATGGTGTTATGGATATTTACTAGTAAGATTTAAATATAAAAAAGAATTAAAAAAACATTTATCAAGTCGTACTGCTTTTGGTGAGTTTATTGGTATTAAACCTTATGTTATGTTTATTTTTGGAATATTATTTTTTTATATATATTTAATAGGTGGCTTATTTATTGATTTTGATAAAAATATAAAAGGAATTATCTTTGCAACTTTATTAATATATACGTTATTAGTAATATTTACTTATGTATTATTATTAAAAGATAAAGAATTAGGAATAAAGAAAAGTTTAAAAGTTAAAACATTATTATTTAATCCAATATTTTTACTTAGTTTTTTATATTGTATGATAAGAGCTATGTTTGGAAATGTTAAATGGGATAAAATAGAACATACTGGTAATAATGAATAAAATATGATATTTTAATAGTAGGAGAATAAATATGGATATTGAAAAGAAAAAAAGGTTAGAAAAAAAGTTAACAATAGGTTTTCAAGTATTTGCCGTAATAGGATTAATTGTAATAGGGTTTTATTTAGGTAAATCTTTTAAAGCAAGAAAAGAAAATAAAGAAAAGAAAGAACAAGAACAAGAAACTATTAAAGATTTTGGCACTAAATTAGAAGAATTTTCTATTGAAGGTGAAAAATATAGTGTTATAGTAGATGGAAAAAATATTGATATTGAAAATAAGAATGGTGGAGTATATTTAAACAATAAAAAAGTTAATTATGCACATGCTATGGGTGGTTTCGTTCTTGATAAGACTTTGATACTATCTGCAGCAGGTCAATTTGGTCTTAATATTATCTTTTTCAATAAAGATTTAGAAGAGATTCCTTTTGATAGTAGTAATTGGGCTTTTGATGAATTAAAATTAGTTGATGGAAAAATAGTAGCAACAGCATCTCGTTATAATGATACAATGGGATGTAGAATAATTAATAGATTTGAGATATGTGAGTGTGATAATTTAGAAAAAGGAGAATTATTAAAGAATCATAAAGAAGAATTAGAAGTACTAAAAGAAGAAGTAATAAATGGTACTTTACGTCTTTCTTATAATGGTAAAGAAATTAAAACAGAAATACAAAATGGGCAAACAGTATATGATATTTACGGAAAAGATATCGATGGTATTGAAAGCAGATACTGTTTAAGAACTAATAATTAGGAGGTAATATGGAACAAGATATTAAAATATTAACTAGAAGTAATAATAGGAAGAAAGCAGTAATTATAATCCTTTTATTTACTTTAGTATTAGCAGGAATAGTAATCTTTGTATTATTATGTAAGAATAATAAAGAAGAACCAAAGAAGGAAGAACCTAAAAAAGAAGAAAAACAAGAAGAATCTAAAGAAGAAATAGAAGAAGAGGAAGAAAAAGATACAGGCAAAATAACATTTAATGGTAAAGAATATACAATAAGAGTAGATGAAGATTTAAATGGGTATCCAGTTACATACTTAAATACTAAAAGAATTGATGGTATTGGAGCAAATAGAGCTAAAGCTATGAATGGATATTTATTACTTATAAATGATGGTGGCCAATTTGGTAGTGATTTTGTTTTCTTAGATGAAGATTTGAATTTACTTCCTATTGATGTTAAATATCATTATACAGCATATAAAAATGATGATTATGGACAAATCTTTGATTTTTCTAATAATAAAGTAAAAGCAAGTTTTATTAATAGTAATTATGTATCTAGTTCAACAGCTGAATTTAATATTGGTAACTTATATATCTATGATAATGAAGGTAAAAAAGAATGTTCTAATGATCAAAAGAAATTAAGTTTATATAAAGATAAGATTATGGAACATAAAAATGATATTGTATCAGGTAAGATTGAATTTAGTTATAATAATCATAAAATAAGTTATAATTATTTAGAAAAGAAAACAGTATATGATATATTAGGTAAGACGCTTGAGAATGATACAACAGAATACTGTGTAATGGATGAATCTTAATAAAAACTTGAATTAATTTAATAAATATGCTATATTACATATAAATCTTGTGATTGAGAGGAGTAAGTTATTACTGCTTAAAGAGAGGAAAACACTAGGTGTAAGTTTTCTAGTAAGGATAACTGAAGGTAGCTCATGAAGAGTGTATTTAAGTAAATAGAATACAATGTTTATCGCATTAAGATAATTAAGGATATTAAATCTATCGAAGTAGGATGGTACCGTGTTAAATCACTCCTATA
>JAEEGL010505755.1_pt1 | contig 14134 bp, 9 predicted proteins | sample 9134231 | NCBI WGS metagenome assembly JAEEGL01 (sample SAMN16246548, study PRJNA631951) | gut metagenome | biome: gut microbiome; feature: rumen; material: fiber-attached | host: Bos | place: Iran: Karaj | collected 2018-10 | reverse complement strand
ATTGAAAAAGAAAAATAAATTATAATTAACATAAAATAATTTTTTTCTCAATTATATAAAAATAATTTATATATTAAAAATTAGTTTATAAATGGAAACATTAGACAATAATAAATTCGAAAAATTTGAAAAGTTGACCCAAGAAATAATGGAGGAGAATAAAGCAAGAGGAATAGCAGTGACAGCATTTCGTAAATCTGGAGAAATTATTTACGAAAAATATTTCGGATTTAAAAATGAAGAAAAAAAAGAACTTATCGACGAAAATACTATCTTTGGTATTGCATCAATAACTAAATCTTTTGTGGCTTTATCTATTTTACAATTATTAGAACAAGGAAAATTATCTCTGGAAGATCCTATTTCTAAATATATACCATATTTTAAAAATACAAATATTCATGACCAATTTTAATTAAACATTTATTAAGCCATACTCCTGGCTTTTATCCTATGAAAAGAACGAACTATTGATAATGTCATTAAAATTTTTCCAGTTGAAGATTCTTTAGAAAATGAAATAATCTACAATAATGAATTTTCAGAAGAAAGTCTAAAAATTATTTGTGAACAACTTAATAAAGAAACTGAATTTATAGGAAGGCCTGGGGAATATATAAGTTATTTTAATGATGGATATGGTATATTATCAGAAATTGTCCATAAAATAACAGATATTCCTTTTGCTAAATATATAGAAAATAATATATTAAAACCTTTAAATATGAATAGAACTAATTTAAGTTATATTAAAAATGGTTATGATGATAATTGTTCTACCCTTTATTCTATAAAAGATGAAAAAGTTACAAGTGATATGAATTTCAAAAATAATGCATTTGCTCTTTGTGGAGCAGGTGCCATAAAATCTACGATCGCTGATTTGACAAAATATATTTTAATGTATTTATGTGAAGGTAAAACAAAAGAAAATAAAATTATTGAGAGATTTTTTTTAAAAGAAATGCTGAAGCCAAGAATTTTTATAACTCATAATAGCTATTATTGTTATGGAGTTCAAATATCAGAAATTGATAATAGAAGATATATAAACCATAGTGGAGGTTTACCTGGAGTATCATCTTCTTTTTCTTTTTGTCCAGAAGAGCAAATTGGAATTATTATTCTTTGTAATACAGAGGATGTTTCTGTTAATATTTTAAATAAAGCTTTGTTTAATTTAATAATTGGAAAAGATGAAATAATTGATAAACCAAAATTAAATAAAATAAATTGGGATAAGGATAGTGAAGAACAAGTTCAAGGTGAATATATAACAGTAGAAGAGGAGGGAGAGGATTTTATAATAGAAAAAAAAGATGATAATTCTTTTTGGATGAAAAGATATGGTAAAGAAAAAGAATTAATACCTGTTTTTGAAAATGAAGGAATTGTTAAAGGAAAGTTAACTGATAATTTTATAATATTCCTTAGAAATCAAGAAAATAAAATTTATGCTGCTAAATTTAGAGCAAGTGTATATAAAAAAGTATTAAAAATATAATAAATGAATATAATAAAAATATTAAACTTCAATTTCATTTTTTTTCATATTAAAATTTTCTTCCATTTTCAACCAAAGATGACTTAATAATTATTTAGTTGAAGATTTTTTTTCATTAAATATAAATAATAATATAAGAATGAGAAAATCACTTAAAGTTTGTTCTTGTTTTTAATTCTATTATATATCATCTTTAAAAACAATCTTTAAAAGGAATTTTAACCTTTTCTAAAAATTATAAGAATAATCTCCACATTTAAAGACAATTTATTTTGTATTTTTCTTAACATCTAATAAATTTAATAATATCATCATCATTCTAACTATAATTTTTCCTTGTTTTAATTAATAATAATACTTCTCCTATATGAAATGAATCCTTTTCTCCTTCTTTATTTTAATGTTGAAAATTTTAATTCTTTAATTATTTTCCATATTTTTTTCTATTTAATTCTTCTTCTTTTAAATTTACTTTATTTAACTGTCTTTTCTGTCTACTTTTTTTTATTTTTTTTTTCTAAAATAAATTTCTTATGAAAAATTATTCTCCCTTATTTTTCTTTTTTTTCATTTCCTTAAATTTATTTAAATTCATATAATTTTTATTTAATTTAAATAAAATAATTATTATTTTAATTTTTTATCAAAAAAAAATATTTAAAAAATAAAAAATAGATTTAATAAATTCATCAACTAAAATTGGGATTCTTTTTAAATTGAAAAAAAACAAATGATATTATATCAAAAATTCTATTTTTTATTTTTTAAAAACCAAAAAAAAATAAAGAAGGTTATTTTTTTTAATCTTAAATCAAAGTGACAAAATAGAAAAATTATTTAGAACTGCTCTAAAAATTCATCAAGTTCTTTTTTAGCTCTTTCTTTTTCTTTAGTATAATCTTTCCTTGGTTTATTTTTTGTTACTTCAATCCATTCTCCTTCTTCTTCATCTTTTTCTTCTTCTTTTTCATCATTTTTAATTTCCTCTTTTTTGTCATCTTCTTTTTTTCCACTTTTTTTTTTTTTATTTTTTTTCTTTTTAACAGTAGTAGTAGTGATTTCTTTATTTTCAATTTCAATTTCTTTTTTTTCATCTTCATTTTTTTCAATTGGAATTGTTGTTTTTTTATTTTTTTTTTTTTCTCTTTTAGTATCATTTGAATCTTTTGTTAATTCTTCTAATTCTTCTTGATTTAAAGGTTTTGAATTATTAGATTGATTGTTATTTGTAAAGTAATATACCAATCCTCCTATTACAAGAACTGATGCTGCTCCTATTGCTAAGAGTATGTTTGAGTCTTGAGAATTTTCAGCACTCATTTTTTTTGACTTATAGGAATTATATAATAATTTTTTTATATTAAAATAAAAAAAAAATTAAATCAAAAATGATTTATTATATTGAGAGTTTTTTTTAAATTCTTATATATTTTGACCCTTTCGAATTACATTTTAAAAACAAACTATTGTAAAAAACATTTAATCGTATTTATTTTTCATTTATTTCATAATCATTAATATATTGAAAATGTTTTATTAAAAAATATTCAAAAATTAATTAAGGAAAAGATGAAATTTTTATAAGTAAAAAGTTCTGATAAATCATAAATAAATCATAAATAATAATATAAGATAAAAGATTTAAAAAAAATGATATCAAAAGCTCTAACAAAAAATTATTCAAATAATATATGGTCCACAGGAATTTTTACAATTCCAAATGATTTATATTATAGTGAATTAACTGATAATTTACTTCATAATGATAATGATAATAGTTTTTTATTCGAACACGAAATTTTAAATAAATCTGTTGATAAAAAAACAGTTTTTACGAATCTTTTAACTCCAAACTGGAAAAAACATATTAATAATTATGTCAGACATAAATTTTCAGGATATAGGAAAAAGGTTCGTAATTTCAATAAATTATATTTGGAAAAATAATTTTTTCAAATATATCTTTTTTGATAGATTTTGATTGCTAAAATAAATTCTTTGTTAAGATTTAATTCTTTTAATATACTTAGAGTTTTTAGCATATTCAGAGAATTATGAAATTAATGTTTTATAAATATTTGTAAGGTTTTTAGCTTTAGGAATATAAATTTAATTAAATGTTATAGAAATTTAGAGGAGAATTAAATATATTTTTAAATATTTGATATATACTATTAAATTTTAATTATATACTTAATTATTATCATAAGAATTTTTATGTAAACAAATAAATATATTTAAAGATTCAAGGAAAAAAGAAATATATATATATATTAATTTATTTAATAAAATACTATAATTTAAATAAAATAATTAACAATAATTTGCAAGAGTACTCCAAACTGAAATTCCATCAGTTAAAGAAGGATAAAATTTTTGCACAAAATCTTTCATATTTTCCATAAATTTTTCTGAATTTTCATCTAAAAATTTTTTCAATTCATGAGAAATCATTTTATTAGCAAAACCTAATTGTTCTTTTAATTTTTCAACAGATAAAGTGTCTTGAGTACACATTTTACTTAAAGCATAATTTTTATCTTTGAATAAAAGCACATTATCAATTTGATTATTATCATAAATAATTTCCCATTTTTTAATATTATTTTCAATCCATAATTTTTCTTTTTTTTTTCTTAAAGAATTACTTTCTTGAATATATTTATCTCTAATTTCTTCTCTTCTATTTATCATATCTAAAAAAGCACTTCCTTCCAATTTTACAAATTTAAAAAAATTTTTAATACTTTCTTTAATTTGTTCATTTTGATTGAATAAAATTCTTTTCCAATTTTTAATAAAAATTCCAAATTCTTCATAAGTTTTTTTAATAGGTTCTCTCATATAAATTTTTTCATTTAATTGATTAATCATATCAAAATCTTTTTGAACATCTTCTAAATTTTTACAACAAATTTTAATATTCTTATAAAAATTTTTTAGATTATAATTTAATCTTTCTAACAAACAAGTATGTAATTTAAAAAAAGTTTTAATATTAGTATAATAATGTTCAATAGGATTTTTACTATCATTCATTTCACCATTATTATTATTTTGTTCATTAGAAATTTCAACTTGAGAATTAAAAGTTCTCAAATCTTCAATATATTTAGAAGGAAGATAAGAAGATAATTCTTTCATTTTGTTTTCAAATTGATTTCTTTCTTTCATAGATAAAAAAGAAATTATTGGTTCACAAGCTTTAAAATTTTCATCTTGAATAATAGTATTTATAAATTTTTGTAAAAAATTCATTCTTTTTTCTATAAAATCAATATCAAATCTTCTTGTTCCTATTTTTTTTCCTGGGATTGGAGCTACTAATTTAAAAGGATAAAATTTAATTAATATATTTCTTAACCAATCAAAATCTGAATATCTTCTTTGAACTAACCAATTTGCTTCTTCTGTATAAACTTCATAGATTATATATCCACTTGTTAAAATATTATTTGATTGCTTTGCCATTGGATTTCTTATTTTTATATTTATTCTTTTATCATTTAATATTGTTTTTTCTAATTTCTTACAATTTATTATTATTGTGTTTGATGATTTTTTATCTTTTAAATTTGATATATCTATTTTTTCCATTGTTTTTGTTATATTTTCTTCATTTATATTTTTTTGGTATTCTTTTTTTTTATTTTCTTTTTGGGATAATACAAATTCTTCTATTATATTTTTTAATTCTTGAATATTCCAATTATTTAAATCATCTCCATTTTCTTTTTTTAATAAACAAAAATTGATAAATCCATTTTGATCATAATTTTTTTCTATAATTTCTTTCTTTAAAATTTCTGTTTTTTGTTCTAATTCATTTAAATTAGACATTTAAAAATATAAAAATATATTTTTTTAAAATATTATTTTAAAAATTTTCTCAATTATTATGAAAACTTACTTTGTATTATATTAAAGGAATAATTTTTATTGAAGAATTAAATTCATATAAACAATAAATATTTTATTGAAAAATTGTATTGTAAGAAAATTTCACAAAAATAAAAAGAGTTAGAGAAAAAAATAGTATGATATATTAAAAATAATTAATTATATTTAAATAAAGTATCCTCTAATCCCAAAATCAGAAAAATAAAAGAATTTTTAAATTATGAATAATAAAATATATTAATTTATATAAAAAACAATATTATTATAATTAAAAATATTAGGAAATTATTATTTAAACAATATATAGTCTCTTTATAGAAATAAAAATTGATTAATGGAAGTTCATAAAATTGAAAAAGATAAAAAAGGATATTTTTATATGTGTCATTTTTGTAAGAAACCTAAGAATAATGAAGAAATTATAAAATGTACTATTGATGATTGTAATGAAACATTTTGTAATAATTGTATTGATCAATATTTTAGTAGTTTTGCGGATTTTAAAAATTTACAAAATGAATCAAATGAAAATGGTTGGGTTTGCTTTAAATGTGAGAATTTATGTAATTGTCTTATTTGTAATAATTTAAAGAAAAAAGAAAAATCTGTTCAAAAAGAACAAAATATAAATTTTCATGATACAAATCCATATTTAAATGAAGCGATTAAAATTAATGAAATACATAATAATAAAAAAAATAATGATTTAAATGAAAATTATTTATTCAATTATGAAAATGAAAAAAATATATTTAACTTTTTAAATGACAAAAATATAAATGATAAAAAGAAAGAAAATCCCAATTCAGAAATAAATGATAATAAGTTAAAATTAAAAAAAAAAAGGGAAAAAAAAATAAATGAAAAAAACAAATTAATTACAATAAATAATAATTCTGATTTAATTAATGTATTAAGTAAAGAATATAATCCAAATTATAATAAGAAAGATTTAAAATTTCCTTTTACTAAAACAAAAAATATAAGTACAAAAAGACTTAAAAAAAAATTATTCAAAGTTGCACATTTATGTGAACATTATTATAAAAATAAATGTAAATGCAGATATTTTAAGAAAAATTGTGTAATATGTAAAAAAGAAGAACATCATATTAATGAATTATTGAGATTTAAAAATTCTAAAGATTTTATTAATTATTTAAGATATTTATTTTTATGTATGAATGATATTGTAGATTATTGTCAAGAAAACTTTGAAGAAAATAAAAAAGATTTATTAAAATTTTTTGAAAATTGTGAGAATGGAAATATTTTATGGTCTTTTAATACTACTACAATTTTATGTAAATATTGTATTTATGAAATTATAAATAAAAAAAATTCTTTAAATATTTTTAAAAATTTGCTATCAGAAAAAAAAAAAGATAATGATATAGAAATAATTATAAATTGTGACAGTCAAAGTATTAATAAAAATGAAGAAGATAATGAAAATTCTATAATACCAGAATATATTCCTGAAAAATATTTAATATATTTATACAATATTTTAAATGTGATATTACAAAAAATTTTTAAATGTATTGATATTATAAATTCTTTCAATAGAGAAATGTATCATAATCTTTATGATTACTCAAGGAAAAAATATAGTATATTATATTATAATTTAATTCAATTAAAAATAGACATTGAAAATGATTTGAAAAAATATATTGAATTTCAAATGGATTATCAACATAAAATAAATGAATTTGTAGGAGTTTATCATTTTCATATTCCTAATAAAAATCAACATCAAGATTATCTAACAAGTATTTTCTTCATAAAAATAGAAAATAAAGAAACTTCTGAGAAAATTGAACAATTAATTCAGAAATTTTTAATTTTCAACTTTGATTTTTTAAATAAAATATTTATGAACAATTAAATTATAATTTATAAAATAAATATTAAAAAAATAAAACTAATTTTATTCATCTAAGATAAAATTGATTAAAAAGAATAACTTAAAAACATTAAAAAAAAAAATGAATGAAAATGAATTATTCAAATCAATGCTTCAACCTTATAGTAAAAATACAGATGTTGTTGGAGATGAAGATTCACCAAATGTATATAATAGTGTCAATTTACCAAAAAAAATAGATTATTCTTTTCTTCATAATGATATATTTAATTTATTAACTCAATTAAATGCTGATAAATATAGTGTTAGTAAAACAATAGAAAGTTTATGTTTAGCAAATGAATTTTTAAAAAAATATGATTGGAATTTTTTACCTGATGATCCTTCTAAAACAGGACAATTATTTATAAAACATGTTTTATTAAGTTTTACTGATGAAGAAATATATGCATTAAAAAGACAAATTGAAAGATTAAGTTTAATAAATATTGAAAATGAAAATGAAATTAGATTTAATACTATTAATCCCATTAATACTTTTTTAACTGATGAGAATTCAAATAAAAAAAATGAATATGTTATGTGGAGAAAAATAAGAGGTGATGGTAATTGTTTTTATAGAGTTGTTCTTTTTGCTTTTTTTGAACATTTAATTTTTAAAAAAGATATAACTTATTTAAAAAATTTTATAGTAGATTTTAAAATGAAATTAAAAAATCCATTATTAATTTCAATGGCTCAAGAATATAAAATAGATTTACATCAAACTTTTAAATGTTTGATTATGATTTATTTTTCTATGACTTCTAAAAGTAGAGATCCAACAACAAAAACATATTCAGTTCTTATAAAATTATTTAATAATTTTGAAGATTTTGATAAGGGATTAATAGCATATTATAGAATATTATTATATTCATATATAGATAATAATAGAGAAAAAACATTATCAGAAGATTTTCCTATTTTTATAGGAAATTTATTACCTTCTGAATTTAAAATGAAAACTGGATATTATGATTATGAAGGTTTTTTTCAACAATATTTATTTAAATTTCATCAAATAGCAGAAAGAATAGTAATTTATTTAACTCCATTTATTTTAGGTTTTAATATTGAAATTTTATATGTAGATGATATTATTGATGTAAATACTATAAAATGTAAAAAATCATTTTTAGATGCTGGGGATTTTAATAAACCCAATAATAAAGTTATTATTCTTTATAAACAAACTCATTATGATTTAATTTATCATCATGATTATGTAAAAAAATATAATAAATATTTAAGTTTAGATTCAGTTAAAATCATAAATAACAATTCTATATGTTGTATTATATGTAAAAATATAGATAAATTTATGTTAGTAAGGTTTAAAAAATTAGGAAAAAAAGAAGTAAATATTTGTGTCAAATGTATGATTAAAGAAATAAAATATTATATAAGAAATTTACTTTTATATTTTATTCAAAAACAAAAAAGATTTTTTTTATCCAGAAATCATGAAATAATAAAAAACTTTTTAGAATGTGATATCATAATAGGAAATGCAGTGGAAATTCATATATATGAAGCAATAAAAGAAGTAGAAAAAATATATGAAAATTTCACATTTGAAGGTTTAGTTAAGAATATAAAAAATTCATTATGTATATTATGTCATAAGCAAATAAGTTTTAAAAGTAAATTTAAATTAATTCTTCCTTGTAATTGTAATTTATGTTCAATAAGTTGTATAAAAGAGTTTTATCATTTTGTAATTTCATCAATGGCACTTAAAGAACATATGACATGTTTTTGTGGTAAAATATATGAATCTTGGGAAGTACATAAATTTGTTCAAAGTTTAAACCTTTATCAAATTAATGGTGAAGAATTATTAAAATTTTATTTACAAAATAATAAAGATAAATGCTATATTTGCCTAAATATTAGGGATAATATTACCAAATGCGAAATTATTGATAATAATTTTACTTTAAATAATAGAATGGTACATCATTTTTGTGATAATTGTTTAAAAACAATAGAAAGAGGAAGAACTTTGTTTAAATGTAATTTTTGTTCTGCTGAACATGAGTTTTATAAAATTTTGGGATAGATTTATATAAAATATTTTAGTTTAGAATGTGTTTATACTAATTATTTATTTTATTAAAATAATTTGTTAACTTATTATTAGTTATTTTTGTCTGAAAAAAGATTAAATCAATAAATTCGAATTTAAGTAATTATTTAATTTATAATTTTTATTTAAATTTTTTTTCTTTACTATTTAAGTTATATTATCATTTTTTTCATTATTATTATTGTGAAATAATGATATTTTCCTTCTTGAAAGGCTTTGAAATTCAATTAATTAAAGAATATATTTATTTAATTGAAATATTTAGTAGAAATTATTATTTTTATCATTTGGATATAAAAACTTAACAAAATTTTTTTATTGACATCTACTACATTTATAGTTAATTTTAATAAAATAATTTAACATAATAAAAAATCTCCTGTGATAAAAATATTATGATTCAAACATGTTTTTCTTGAATTAATGTTTTCTATATAATCTTGAAATAATTGTGTTTAGAACATTATCTATTTAAGTTCTGATATAGACAATAATATAAACTGAAAATATATAAAATTTAAATGAATTCAAAGGTAAATAATTAATTAAATAAATATTTAATTATTTTATTATATTAATGAAAATAAAAAAATGTCTGTTTATTTAAATAAAAATTATTTTTGATAGAGTTTATAACACCACAAAATATGATATTCAAAATTCATCCTTTATAAAACCAAAAAAATCAATTTTCAATATTTTAACACCAAAACTTTATAATAAATTCAATTTCTAACTTTATTAAATATGCTTTTTTCTATTTCTTTCTTTATTAAAAATATTTTTTTAATGTTAAGTGTCATTTTTTGTTTATTTTTCCTTTTTCTTCTTCATTTTCATCATATAAATGAAATTTTTTGGAAATTAATTAAATTTAATAAAAGATATTCTTAGCATTTTTTCTGGTTCTAAACTAATAGGTTTTATAATTCATTTTTATCTTAATTTCTAGTATTAATCTTAATTTTTAACTTTAATTTTTTCAATTTAATTACTCTTGACATAAGAATTAGAATTATTTAAATTTAAATTAATATTTATATTTTTATAATTTTAATTGTTTATTACTTGGATTTAACATATTTTTTATCGAATAAAATTTATTTTTTTTTCTAATTTTAGTCATTGAGCATAAAAATAATATCTTTTAGGTCTTTTTTAATTTTGATTATTTCTCACTTAAGGAATTAGAATGAACAATATTATTTAATAATTCACAAATTCAGTTTTAGTGAATTGATTATATGATTGTATATTACTATTATTAAAAATTAATTTTTTAATTGAATATTTTCAATAAGTATACTATTATATTTAATATCATTATCTAAAAAGGAATAATGGGGTATATTTAATGACTTTCTTGATTCAAATCTTCCATTCTTATTATTTTGATTGATATATAATAACTTTTTAAAGATAATAATATAATAAATTCATTATTTAATTCTTTTATTGTTTGGGTTTTCATTTTTTTTTTCAAAAAAGTATATTAAAAATAATATTGATTTTTTATAAAATTATTGCTTTAATGGAACAAAACCAAAAATATATTTTGTGATAATAATTTATTTTTTTTCTTTAAAGATGGAAAATAAAAAATATGAAATGTCAAGAGAAATAAAAGAATCTCTTTGGTATATTTGGGATTTAATAAATAGTTTAGAAAAAATGAATATAATATTTAAAAAAGTATTTCATAAAGAAATCGAATTAAAATTTGAAAGTATTTATACAAAAAACGAACTAAAAAAAATATCATGGTTAATTCCACCTTTTTCATTAATATTACGTTTCTTTTTAATTCCAAATACATTAGAAAATACAAAATTATTAACAATAAAAATTTTAGAAACAAATTCAAATGAAAATAATTTTAATTATGAAGAAATATGTAAGCAAATATTTTACGAAATTAATTCAGATTTATTAACAAAAACACCGCATTTAAAAACATATGAATCAGTAGTAATAAATGTAAATATTGAAAGAGTATGGTCATATATGGTTAATTGGGAATGTTTATATACAATGAAAGATATTTATAAACCTGTTGAATTTAAAGGAGATCCTAAAAAAGTTGGTTCGGAAATTCATTTTTTATATAATAATAATACTAAAAGTGTAGGAAAAGTTACTTTTGTTTTTGAAAGTAATGATGAAAAAATTTTAAAGTTTTGTTTGACGGGTGATGAATCTGAAACTGAAGATTTTATTGTTATTGTTAAAGCTATTTCTGATAAACAAAGTTTTATGTCTGTTGAAAATGATGTTAATTTTAGTATGAAAATTGAAAATCAAGATATGCTTGGAAAAAATAAACCTACTTTTTTAAGGTCTATTAAAATTTATTTGGAACAAGGGAATTAATTTATTATTTGGATATTATTAGTTTTTTAAAGTAATTATAAATATTTTTATATAATCATAGATGAAAAATAGAATTGTGATTAATTAAATCTAATAACTTTAAAATTAAAAAATTAAAAAAAAATTTTTAAAGGAAATTTAAATTGATGTAAAAAGATATTTTAAAATATATTTAAATTGAACTCCAATAATATTATAACTACATAATGAACTCCATTTTTATTATTACTTTTAATAACTAATTGTATTAAATCTATTATACTTTGGATTTAAAATTTATATTTTTTTCAATATATTTTCAATTTATATTACAAAATTTCATTCAAATATACATATTTTTTAATCTATGAATAAACTTTTAATGTTTTCTTTATATCATATAAAATCAATAATAAACTATTTAACTACATAATCTATTAATAATAATTTTTTTAATCAATAATAAAGCCAAATAAACAAAATATTGAAACAATAATTAAAGACATAAAAATAATATTTTCAAAAGGAAGAAATTTATTTATTTATTTTTACAAATCTTCCATGACATCTTGGTTTTTTTGAAGCAACCTTAGACCTCCCTGAATATTTAGTTGAAATAGGAATTTTACCTTGTCGAATAATTTGTTTAACTTTATATTTTATAATTTTCATTACTCTAGTTTTCCAGTGATATTTTCCTATTTTTCCTTTTTTATAAAAAAATTTAAAAGATTCTAATAAATCTTCAGTTTTTTCTTCGGTTGAAATATAATCTGTATTTAATGAAGATGAATTAGAATTTTCTGTTTTACTTAAATTTTTTTTTTCTTTTATTTTATTGAATTCTTTTATTAGTTTTTTACATTGTTCTAAAGCCGTATTGATTGCGTCAAAAGTTAATATTAGATAATAGGATAATAACCCAATTTGATATTTACATTCTATTATTTCATAATTTAATATATTTTGATTTGTTTGATTGTTATGATGAGACATCAACATTTTTATATTTATAAATACATTATTTGTATATGGATAATTTAAAGTAAAATATATATGGCTGAGAACTGAGATTTTGAATCACAAAAATTTCAGATTGTTTATATAATATTTTTTTAATTGTATTTGATTTAAAAAAAGGAATTATAAAAAAATTAAAGGAATAGATGGTTTTTTTTAATTTTATGAACTTGAGAGTTTGAAGAATATATTATATTATATTTTATAATTTAATTGAGAAAAAAAATTAAATTAATGTGGTTGAGAAATATGATTTTAATGTGGTTAATTTAATTCAAAGAGTTTTATAAGAATGATTGTTTCATTAAAAATAAATTTGATAAAATATCTTGATTATCCAAATTTGTTATAATATATATGGTGGAGGCTAATAATTATTAATTAATTCATTTGGCTCACATTAAATAATTAATTAAATAAAAAAAAAAATATATTAAGCTCCAAAAAAAATAAAAAAATAAAAATAAAAAAATAATTAAAGAAAAAAGATAATAATGAAAATTTTAAAATATATTTTCTTCTTGGTGTTCCTAATAATTAAAACAATTCAAAAAGAAGATCCATCAACATTTAGTAATTACAATCAAATAAAGCATTATCATTTAGAAGGAAATTTCCAAATAGATTTCAACAAAACAATAATAATAGGGAAAATAAAATTATATTTTACATCTCTTCTAGATGGAGAATTAATAATCCTTGATACAAAAAATTTAATAATAAACTCAATAATAGACTCAGATACAGGAGAAAATTTAGAATATGAACTAGATTCCTATTATTCTCTTCCTCAATTAGGAACACCATTAAAAATATATAAATCCTATTCAAAAAATTCTAATTTTTCTATATTAATTAATTATTCAACAACAAAAGAAGGAAATGCAATAGGTTGGTTAGATAAGGAAATGACAGCAGAAAAAAAATATCCTTATATATTTACTCAATGTGAATCAATATTTTGTAGGGAAATGTTACCAATACAAGATACACCATTAATTAAATTTACTTTATCTTTAGGAATAACAATACAAAAACCATTATTAGCATTATATGCAGGAATATATAGAAATAAAATAGATAATGGTGATACAATAACATATTTTTATGATCAAAAAATTCCAATACCATCATATTTAATGGCAATAGCAGGTGGATTAATAGAAGAAAGAAAAATATCAGATAGATGTAAAATATATTCAGAAGAAAAAAATGTAGATAAAGCACAATGGGAATTTCAAGAAATTGAAACTTTTATTCAAATTGCAGAATCATATATATTTCCTTATCGATGGGGTGAATATAATTTACTTATTTTACCTAATTCTTTCCCTTTTGGAGGGATGGAAAATCCTCAATT
>JAEEGL010028047.1_pt1 | contig 14134 bp, 11 predicted proteins | sample 9134231 | NCBI WGS metagenome assembly JAEEGL01 (sample SAMN16246548, study PRJNA631951) | gut metagenome | biome: gut microbiome; feature: rumen; material: fiber-attached | host: Bos | place: Iran: Karaj | collected 2018-10 | reverse complement strand
CCCAGCTGCGGACGAACCGGGCCGGGATGTCATGTCAGATTGGGTGACGAATACGCGCCACCCCTGTTGCTCCGTCCATCGTCCCAAGGAGGCGTAGTATGTTGCACTTTTCCAAAGAGAGTGCAACAATGCGCGAAAAAAGAAAATTAATGTAAATTGCATTATTATATGGATCGCGGGGAGAAAAGTCAAGGCGTTTTTTCGAAGGGCGGCGCGTATCGTTTTTCGCCGGCGAGGCAAAAAAAGGCTCCGCGCGGCCGAATCGGATCGGACGGCGCGGAGCGCAAAGAGAAAAGGAGCGAAACAAAGCGCGGGGCGGAGGCGGCGAAGGCCTCAGATGTACTGCCGCACGCCTTCGGGCAGCGTGTCCGGTTCGGCGCTGATGGTGATGACGAAGTTCACGCCGGTGGTCCGGGAGAGCGCCTCGAGGTTTTCGAAAAACTCCACCGCGACGACGGGGTCGGTGTTTTCCACGATCTTATAGAGACTGTCGATGAAGACAGAGGTGATGTCATAGTTCTGGGCGTAGAGTCCGCAGAGGAAACCGTAAAAGCTCTGGAAGCTGGTGATCCGGTAATCGACGGTGTCGATCAGGCGGCACTTGTGACTGATGTCGTAGGTGAGCTTGGGGCTTTTTTCTATACAGATGACGCTGCCGTGGGCGTTTTCAACGGCCTCGTTGACCATCTCGATGAGCTGTTTGGTCTTTCCGTGGCCCTTCAGGCCGACGATGCATTTGATCATGTGGATCTCCCCCGATCTATTCTTGATTTCGGTCGTGTCTCTATTGTAGCATAGACTGCACGAAAAGGCAACCGCGGTTTATAAAAAAATTGTGAACCCTGTCCGTCAGAAGAACGGCCCGCGGGCAGAGCGCCCGCGGGCCGGGGGGGAAAAACGCGCGTCATTCTTCGATATAGTCGGCCACCAGCTTTTCCAGCGCGGCCATGTCGCCGGCGGGGACGGCGGGGACGCCGGGCGTGATGCTCCACAGCTCCGACGAGGTGACGCAGTCGCCGGGGCTGACCGGGGCGAGGCGGCCCAGGCTTTCCAGCTCGAGGATGGCGGGGTTGGTGTACAGCTCCGCCGAGCAGCCGCCGTCCGGATACGGCGTGTCCGGGAAGAAGGGGAACCGCTTGACGAACAGGTCGCCGTTCCGGAGATAGGCCAGCCAGCCCCGCTCGGCGGGGACGCCGATCTTGAACGGGTGGTCGGAGGCGGGGTCCTGGGCCACCGAGACCAGCTCGCGGCCCCAGGTCACGCGGGGATCGGTCATGTCGGTATAGCTCCAGAAGGACATGGTGCGGTTGTGGAGCAGGCCGGAGGGGCGGGTGTTCAGCGGCATGAGGCCGAGGCCGCCCGCGCGCATGACGGTGATGTTCCAGATGCCGAAGGTCTGCGGCAGGTCCGAGGTGTTCACCGCGGCGGAGGAGATCTGGGCCACGCTGTCGTTCTCCTCCAGCGTGACGGTCAGGGTCAGCTGGACGCCGTTTTCAACCTGCTCCGGCGGGATGAAGGTGACCGTGTTCCCGTTGACGGCGTACGAGACGGGGTCGTTGACGGGGTAATAGGTGCGCGGCTCGCTTTCGGGCGAGAGCCAGACGCGGTGGCCGCCGTAGTTGCGCCAGTAGGCGCCTTTTTTGTAGTACTTGTCGTAGACCGGACCGCAGTTGACGTTGGCGGCCTCGCGGTCCTCGAAGAAGAGGTTTTCCCCGCCGCGGCGGGCAAAGCGGATGATATGCGGGCCGAAGTCCAGCGTGACGGCCAGCTCGGCCAGCTCGTTTTCGAGGACGAGGACCTTTCCGAAGGGGGGGTACAGCTTTTCGCAGATGGAAACAGACATGGGCGGCGACCTCCGAACGCATCGTTTTTTAAGAGTTCTCTTCCCGTCCATTATACCACAGCGGCGGGGGCATTTCAAGAGAAAAGCCCCCGCCTGCGGCGGCTTTTCGCGTCCGCGGGCGGGGGCTTGACGGGGCAGGGGGAGTCTGCTATAATGAAGGCGAAACCACAACAGGGAGGGAAACGTATGGAATACTTCTTTATCGGCCTGGCCGCGGTGGTGCTGCTGATCCTGATCTGCTCCATCCGCATCGTGCCCCAGGCGCACGAGTACGTGACCGAGTTTCTCGGCAAGTACCGCCGGACCTGGGAGGCGGGCTTCCACATCCTGATCCCGTTCTTCGAGCGGGTCGCCAAGAAGATCACGCTCATGGAACAGATCCTCGACGCGCCGCCCCAGCCGGTCATCACCAAGGACAACGTTACCATGCAGATCGACTCGGTGGTCTATTTCCGCGTGTTCGACGCCAAGCTGTACGCCTACGGCGCGGTGAACCCCATCAGCGCGCTGGAGAACCTGACCGCCACCACGCTGAGAAACATCGTCGGCGAGCTGGATCTGGACGGCACGCTGACCAGCCGCGACGTCATCAACCTGAAGATGACGGAGATCATCGACAAGGCCACCGACGAGTGGGGCATCCGCGTCACCCGCGTGGAGCTGAAAAACATCATCCCGCCCAAGGAGATCCGGGACGCCATGGAAAAGCAGATGAAGGCCGAGCGCGACCGCCGCGAGACCCTGCTGCAGGCCGAGGGCCACAAGGCCGCGGCCATCACCCGGGCCGAGGGCGACAAGCGAGCCATGATCCTGGCCGCCGAGGGCGAGCGCGACGCGCGCATCGCCCGGGCCGAGGGCGAGGCCAAGGCCATCCTGCTGCAGAAGCAGGCCGAGGCCGACGGTCTCCGCGCCCTGATGGAGGCCAGACCCACCCCGGCGGTGCTGGAGCTGAAGCGGTACGAGGCCATGACCAAGGTGGCCGACGGACAGGCGTCGAAGGTCATCATCCCCACGGACGTGGTTTCGGCGGTGAGCCGGAACGTGCTGTTCTCCGAGACCACCGGTCTGGGCGACGCGACCCCGGCGGGGAGCCACGCCCCCGCCCCCGCGCCGGAGGACCCGTGCTGCGAGCGGTTCGAGACCGCCGACGAAGAACAGTAAGACGCGAAAACGGAAGACCGCGCCGCGGAGACGGGAAACGCCGTCTCCGCGGCGCCTTTTCACGGCCCGGTCCGCCGGGGACGGCGCCGGCCGACGCGGCCGGCCCGGAGGAGCGCGGCTTTTTCCGCGCGGCGCGGGCGGAAAAAGAGCCGTTCCGGCGGGGACCCTCTTGCATCTCGGCCCGGTCCGTGCTATAATTTACGAAGGGTTTACAATCGCTTTACCCTTGGGAAACACCGGAACGGGCGTTTCGGTGTATCATTGCCGAAGAGGGATCGGAATTTCTCGGACCGGCCGCCGGCCGGTCGTTGCAGGGGGTAGTTGTTTTTGATTGAGGTTAAACATCTGACAAAGATCTACAACGGCGGCGTGAAGGCGGTGGACGACATCAGCTTCACCATCGAGCCGGGCAAGATCTACGGCTTCCTCGGGCCAAACGGCGCGGGCAAGTCCACCACGATGAACATCATCACGGGGTACCTCGCGGCCACGTCCGGCACGGTGACCATCAACGGGTTCGACATCTACCGGGACGCCAAAAAGGCCAAGGCCTGCATCGGCTATCTGCCGGAGCAGCCTCCGCTGTACCAGGAGCTGACGCCGCGCGAGTACCTTGAGATCTGCGCGGGGCTGAAGCACGTGCCGAAGGCCAAGCGCGCCGCCCAGATCAAGGACGCGGTCAAGCGCACGGGGCTGGAGAAAATGCAGGACCGCCTGATCCGAAGCCTGTCCAAGGGCTATAAGCAGCGCGTCGGTCTGGCCCAGGCGCTGATCGGCGATCCGGACATCATCATCCTGGACGAGCCCACGGTGGGCCTGGACCCCATCCAGATCATCGAGATCCGGGATCTGATCAAATCGCTGAAGAAGAAGCACACGGTGATCCTGTCCAGCCACATCCTCTCGGAGATCGAAGAGATCTGCGACAGCATCATCATCATCGACAAGGGCCGCCTCAAGGCCAACAACTCCACGGAGAACATTGGCAACGCCCGCGACCGCGAGGTGCTGCTGATGACGGTCCGCGGCAAGCAGGCCGCCGCCCGCTCGGTCATCCTCGGCGCGGCGGGCGACAAGGTCAAGATCGGCTTCCGCGAATCCGCCGAGCCGGGCTGCATCGACATCAAGCTGGAGCACGAAGCGGGGCTCGATCTGCGGGAAGAGCTGTCCTACGCCTTCGCCATGGCGCGGATCCCCGTGCTGGCCATGAGCAAGTCCAACGTCAGCCTGGAAGACGTCTTCATCGAGTACACCACCGGCGGCAAGTCGGACGAGCCGACGGCGGACGCCGGGGCCGGGCCCGGCGGGCCGGCGGAGGACAAGCCCGGTGAAGCGCCTGAGGAAAATGCGGCCGCGCCCGGCGCGGACGCCGGAAGAGAGGAGGACGACCAGTGAGCAGCATCTATAAAAAAGAAATGAAGATCCTGTTCTCCGGCATGATGGGCTTCATCTTCATCGCGCTCATGCTGGTGGTGGTCGGCATCTTCATGCGGGTGTACAATCTGGGCGGCGCCTACAGCCTTTCCAACTTCGAGTACAGCCTCAACGGCGGCATCTGGGCCTATCTGGTGGTGGTCCCGGTCCTGACCATGCGGGCCATGGCGGAAGAGACCCGAAGCCGCACGGACCAGCTGCTGTTCACGTCGCCCGTCTCCATGGCGGAGATCGTGCTGGGCAAATATCTGGCCATGCTCACCGTCGTCGGCGTGCCCTGCCTGCTGTTCTGCCTGTATCCGATGCTCTATTCGGCCTACGGCGAGGTCAACTTCGCCACGGCCTACGCCGGGATCCTGGCGTACTTCCTGCTGGGGGCCATGCTGATCAGCATCGGCCTGTTCGTCTCCACCCTGACGGACAGCCAGATCATCGCCGCGGTCATCACCTTCGCGGTGGTGCTGATGGGGCTTTTGATGTCCTCCATCATCAGTCTGGTCGAGTCCTCGTCCTTCGCTTCGCTGGCCGTGTTCACCGCCATCGCCGCGCTGCTGATGCTGCTGGTCAAGATCATGACCAAGTCGTGGCCCGCCGCGCTGATCGCCGCGGGCGTCCTCGAGGCCGCCGTCCTCGTGATCTTCTTCGTCGACTCTACCATCCTGGAGACGGCGCTGACCTCCATGCTGGGGGCCGTCGCGGTGTTCCAGATGCTGGAGGGGATCCTGTACGACGGGCTTGTGGACCTGACGGTGTATTTCTACTTTATCAGCGTGACGGTCCTCTTCCTGTTCCTCTCGGTGCAGTCTCTTGAAAAACGGAGGTGGAGCTGATGAAAGCGAAGAACGAACAGAAGTCGAAGCTGACGCTTCGCGCGGGAAGCTATTCTCTGGGGCTCTGCATCCTGGCGGTGGCCATCGTCGTGGCGCTGAACGTCCTGCTGGGGCTGCTGCCCGGCAGCATCACCACACCGGACCTTTCGTCCAGCCAGCTCTATGATTTTACGGAACAGACCCGGACCATGGCGGAGCGGCTCAGCGAGCCGGTGACCGTCTATCACTGGATCGACACCGGAAATTCCAACTATAACACCATCGCGGAGTTCGCCGAGCGGTTCGCCGCTTTGAGCCCCAACATCACGGTGAAGACGGTCTCGCCCGACCGGGACCCCACCTTTATCGAGCGGTTCGTCAAAGAGGGCGAGAGCGAGCCCAACCGCAACAGCCTGATCTTTGAAAGCGAAAAGCGGTACCGCATCGTGGACTATACCAGCATGTTCACGTGGAGCCAGAACGCCTATACCTACGCGCTGCAGTACTACTATCAGAACCCCAACGCCACGCTGGACCAGATCCAGTCCGTGGTGCCCTACGACGTGTTCAGCGCCGAGAACGCCGCGGTCAACGCGCTGGACTATGTGACGACGAACAAGCTTCCGGTGCTGTACCTGCTGCGGGGCCACGGCGAGGCCGTGCTGGGGAACACGGCGACGGCCTACGCCGACCGGGAAAACTACAGCGTGGTGCCCATGGAGGGCGAGAAGAGCCTTGTCGCGCTGGAGGCGGTGCCGGAAGACGCCAACTGTGTGATCATCAACAAGCCCACCTCGGACCTGACCGAGGACGAGTACGGCAAGCTGATGCAGTACATGGAGCGGGGCGGCTCGATCGTGTTCCTGACCGATCAGGCGTACAGCGCCGAGACCTGTCCCACCTTCGCCCGCCTGTGCGAGGCCTACGGCCTGAAGCAGGTCAAGGGCGTGGTGATGGAGACCGCCGGCAACTACAGCGGCTATCCCTTCAATCTGATCGCCAACAAGGTCAACCACACCATCACGGCCCCCATCATCGAGGGCGGCTATACGGTCTATGCGCCGCTGGCCCACGGCATCGTGCCGCTGGACAGCTATCGCTCGTCTTTGAAGATCCAGACGCTGCTGCAGACCTCCGACGGGGCCTATGCCAAGATCATCACCGACGATACGTCGACCTATGACAAGGAAGAGGGCGACACGGACGGCGGCTTCCTGCTGGGCGTGCTGGTGGAAGAGGAGGTCGCGGAGGGCGCGGCCAGCCGCTTCTTCTGGTTCTCGTCCCGCATGGTGGACGACGAGTACGTCGGCAGCAACGTCGGCGGTCTGAACCTGTTCCTCAACTCGCTGGCCTACGGCACGGAGCGCAGCGACACCATCACCGTCCGCGCCATCCAGATGACCAACACCCGTCTGGACATCAGCGCCCGCGACGGCACCCTGTGGTGGGTCGTGCTGGGGATCGTGATCCCGGTGCTGCTGCTGGTGCTCGGCTTCGTGATCTGGTTTGCAAGGAGACGCCGCAAATGAAACCCTGGCTGAAGATCCTGATCCTGGTGCTGGCCCTCGCCGCGGTGGTGGGCGCCTGTCTGCTGGTGGTCCACCTGGTGAACCGCGAGCCGGGCGAGGACCCGTCCCATACCGACGCGGCCCAAACGCTGGCCGCCTACCCCGGCGATCTGACCTGGTTTTCCTATACGTATCAGGGGACCGAGACCCGCTTTGAGCTGGTCAACTACAACTGGGTCAACGCGTCCGACCGGGACATGCCCCTGCGGCAGGAGGCTCTGGACGAGGTCGCCAAGCTGATCAAGTCCGGCGCCGTGTCCGTCCGTCAGGTGGACGACACGGGCGAGCTGGTGTCCAGCGAGACCTTCGGGCTGGCCGAGCCGGTGCTGACCGTGCGCGCGTCGGACGGCCAGACCGCGCGGACGCTGTACGTGGGCGACCTGAACAAGTCGTTCGACGCGTACTATGCCCGGGTCGACGGGTCCGACGAGGTGCACCTCATCGACCGCGCCATCCCGGACGCGCTGGAGAAGGATGTGTTCGCTCTGGCGCTGGACGCCCCGGCCTATCCCGGGTACAAGGCGGAGGACATCGTGCGCATCCGCCTGTTCGACGGCGAGGCCCGGCGCGAGATGACCTACAGCGAAGGCGGCTCGAAGGAGCTGTATTCCGACTATTACACCTGGTTCGAGCAGACCGCGGACGGCGGGTACGCCGCCCTCGGCACCAAGGCGGTGAACAGCCTCTGCGAGGCGCTGGCCGGTCTGGGAGACCTTCCCTGCGCGGCGTACGCCTCTTCGCCGGAGGCGCTGGAGAGGTTCGGCCTGTCCGGGGAAAAACGCGGCTTTGACGTGACGTACCGGGGCGAGATCGACGTGGAGACCGAGGCGGGCGTCGAGACGCAGGAGGCTGAGCTCACCCTCGAGGTGCTGGCGGGCGCTCCGGACGCCGACGGGAACTGCGCCGTGACGTGGACCGGCAACGACATGATCTATCTGGCCCCTTCGGAGAAGATCGACGCGATCCTGTCCGGCCTTACGGCGGATCTGTCGCCGGACGAGGTCTGCGCCATCCCGCTGGAGTCGGTGGAGTCCTTCCTGGTGACCTACGGCGGCGAGGAGATCAACATCGTCCGCTCCCAGCGGGAGATCATGGGCTCGGACGGACAGAAGACCATGGCCAACGTGTTCACCTCCAACGAGCGCGTGGTGGACAGCACCAACGTGATGACGTTCTACGACGGACTTCTGGCGCTGACGGTGGAAGGCCGGGCGGAAGAGGCGCCCGTCGGCGAGACGCCGATCATGACGGTGGTCTTCCGGCGGAACACCGAGACGTTCCGGGAGATGATGCTGAACGTCTACGAGTACAGCGTGAACTTCTATCGGATCTCGTTCAACGGCGACGAGACCGCTTTGGTCAGCATCCGCGACATCGACCGGATGGGCGAAGCCATCCTGAAGACGCTGAAAAACTGACCCGGATCAGAAACAAAAAGACCGCCCGTCTGCGGAAGCTTCCGCAGACGGGCGGTTTGTTTTGTCAGGCGGCGCGGCGGGGGAGTCTTCCGGGTGCGGCCGAACAAGGAGATTTTCCTGCTCCGGGCAAAACCGCTTGAGTGTGGCATCGTGTATGATGAGGACGGCGATAATCTGGCCTTCGTTGACAAAGTCCTGCTGCTGGATCAGGACGAGATCTCCGAAGGGCAAAAAACAGCATAGACTGCTTGATGGTAAACTACGCCGTAATCTAACAAGATAAAAATCATAATGAATCGAGCGGATAAGAATCAGAATAGAGAAAGCCCGTCAATTGCTTTTAAACTATCATAAAAGTGTGAATATCGCAAAAAGAACGTGACCGCGCTGGTGCGGCCCCGTCGGGTCCTGTTTTCTGTACGTCGGCATAAACGATCCGGCGCCGCTTTGTGCAAAGCGGCGCCGGTCCTTTTTAAAAAGCTGCCCTCCCGGAAGAGAAGAGCCGCGGCGACGCGGTTTTAGTCCAGCGCCGGAAGCTCGTGGATGTCGTACTCCTCGTAATAGATCTGAAAAGCCGTCTCCGTGTCGCCGGAAAGCTCGATCAGAGCGCCGGCCTGGAACATGGGCGACAGGACGCCTGCGGGAGCCTTCCAGGCGGCGTTGGACACGACCGTCATGCGCTCGCGGCCGGCCGCTTCGGCCTGCAGGGTCGCCTCGGCGCCGAACAGCAGCGTTCCCGTGGCGATGTGGTAGTCGCTGGACACGATGGCGAGCCGGTTGACCTGGGGGTATCGCTCGGTCAGGATCCGGTAGGTGAAGATCGCGTTCTGGGCCGTGGTGAGCGACCGGTCCTCCACGACGATCCGGCTCTGCGCGACGCCGTTCGCCGCGAGCCACTCCGCCATTTTTCCGGCCTCGGTCGCGGACTCGTTTTCCGCCGCGGTCCCGCCGCCGGTGCAGACGACGACGGCGTTGGGGTATTTGAGGGCGCTGTCGCGCGCGACCCTCAGCCGCTCGATCAGTTCGTTCCGCATGGTGCCGTCCGGCTCGAGCTGGAAGCCCAGCACGACGATGCAGAGTTCGTCCGTGTCGGGCAGGCCGTCCGGCAGCACGCCGTAGTTCAGCGGGAGGGGGCTGCTCACAGAGCGCCAGAGCGACATGATGCTCTTCCACTTTTCGCCTGCGGCCGGGTCGGCGGCGGACAGCTCTTTCAGCAGACCGTCGACCTTTTCGTCGGCCTCGGCGCCGTAGGTCCCGTAATAGACTACCAGTTCTTCGACGATCTCCGAGCTGGGCCGGGGCGCCCGGGCGCAGGACGAGAGCAGAACGGCCGCTATGGCCAGCAAGACAAGGAACAGGGACGTTTTTTTCAAGGGATCCACACTCCTTTCCGGATCGAAACGGGAGTCATCCGCCGGACCGGGCACGGAACGCCCGTGCCGCGGCGGACGGAACGGGGTATATAAAAGGGGGGGCGGGGTCTTCCGGCCTGTCGTTTAAGCGGGGTGAGAGCGGGACGGCGGCGTGCGAGTCCGGCTCGGACGGGATCCGGCCCTTCTAAGGCGGGAAGCTTTTCCGACAGACGGCTTCTTCCTCAAGTGTGGTGTAGCGGCCTGAAAACCGGAACAGGAGCCCCCCACTTTCTATGAGCAGGCCCAGGAAAAAGATGCTGGCGCCCGTGGCGGTTCAAGGTTCGATCCCGGTCTCCCACCGGTTTTTGAATGCCTTCGCCTTGAACTGTGTGATTTTCAGCGCGCCGTCCCCAGTGAACAGGACGCCGAGATGGTTCAGACCGGGAGCGGAGTGCAGCGGGATCTGCTGCGTTGTCTTCCCGTTGACTGTCAGCGTGACGGTCCCGTCCTTCCACGAAACGTTCCACACGCCGGTCTCGGAGAGGGTCAGAGTATTGTACAGAGAGCCGAGCTGGTCGTCCCACGTGCCGGGCCGGGCGTTTGGAGTGAAATTCATCCGGTCCAGATAACAGTCTGAGAGCACGAGCTGACAGGTCCCGGGCAGGCATCCTTCCGCCCGCACGGTGATCTCGCCGGCGGTTGCGTATGGAAAGCTAACGGCGGCATAGGCGATGTTCCCGGTCGTCGGGCGGATCTCGACGCCATCGTTTGCGGCGGGTGAGTCGCTCACCCATTCGTCCCAGTTGTCGCGGAGCGCCGTTTTCCAGAGAAAACCGGGACGGACCGCGGTCAGGAAAGCCTGCTCGTTCCGCCAGAAAGAGCCGCCCTTGCCGCCCACCTCGAAGGTCCGCAGAAGGACTTCATCCGGCCCGGCTGCCGTCAGGATCGGATAGGCGTTGTGCAGGTCGTCGGGGTCGCCGGGTGTTTTTTTCAGCAGGATGCGGGCGCCTCGCAGCGTTTGCAGTTCGTCGTCCGACACGGCGCCGTGGAGGCACTGCCTAGCGGAGCTGTAGCGGACGCCCTGCAGCGGATGGCCCATCACGTCGTTCCAGACCAGAAGGATCGTTCCGTCCGCCAGTCGGAGGAGCGAGCCGGGAGAGTTGGAAGAGGTGATTTTCGTCGGTCTGGCCCGGGTCCACGTCTCACCGCCGTCACGGGAGACCGAGTACCAGAACGCGCCGAGGACGGTGCGGATCAGCATGAGAAGGGAGCCGTCTTTGCGCTCGATCACGATGGGTTCCACGGCGCCGGATTCGAGGTTCGTCTCGTTGCTGACCACAGAGACGTCGTTGGAGGCGGACCAGGTGAGGCCGTAGTCGTCGGAGTAGATGACGCTGGATACGAATTTGCTGTCCGCGTTCCCAGCCAGCGTCGAAAAAGGAACGACGAGCCGGCCGGCCGACGTTTCGATGCAGCCGTTGAGAGAGCCGGTATATCGCGGGAGACACGGCACGTCGCTGTAAACGGGGGCTTCTCCCGCAACGGAGTCGAAGCGGACGTGGCCGATCCCGCCGCGGAAGATATGGTCCTTTTCATCGTAGCAGCTGATCCGCAGCGCAAAAACGTGCAGGTGTCCGCGGCTGTCCAGCAGGGAACCCGCGTAGAGCATGGAGGCGATCTTTTCCGGCCAGGTGTACAGATAGAAAGGGTTGTCCCAGGTCCGTCCGCCGTCCTCAGAGAATCGGCCGAACAGAAACTGATCCTGCGGGAGCGTGTTGTGAGGTGAGAGCGGTTTGCTCATGGAGACGACAGTGAACAACCGTCCATCAGGAAGCGGATGCACCCAGGTTATGACGGAATTGCTGTTCTCGGACAGCAGTTCGCAGTTCACAGTCTTGGCGGTTTCCGAGGGGAGCATGACAGGATCCTCCATTTTGTTTGATCTGAACCCAAACGACGGTCACCGTCTGTCCGGGTCGGGATGGCCCAATTCCAACGTGCGGCGGTACGCGGCGGCCACCGCGTCCAGCACGGCGAAGCGCGCGCCGTGGGCCTCCAGCGCGGCGACGCCCTCGATGGTGCTGCCCGCCGGGGAACAGACCTCCGCGCGAAGCGCGGCGGGATCCCGGCCGGTGTCCAGCGCCAGACGGGCCGTGCCGGCAAAGGTCTGCAGCGCGAGCTTTTCCGCCAGCGCCCGCGGCAGGCCGCAGCGGACGCCCGCGTCGGTCATGGCCTCGATCATCAAGCACACGAAGGCCGGGCCGCAGCCGGACAGAGCGCTGGCGGCGTCGATCTTCTCTTCGGGGATCCGGACGCACAGCCCGGCCGGGGCCATGAGCGTCCGGAAGGCCGCCTCTTCCTCCGACCGGACGCCGTCGCCGGGGCAGTAGAGGATCACGCCCGCGCCCACGGCGGCGGGCGTGTTGGGCATGATGCGGATCACCCGCGCGCCGCCGAGCAGCTCCGCCACGGCCGCGGCCGTAAGGCCCGCCGCCATGCTGACGACGACGGCCTCGCCGCGCCGGGGCGCGAGGACCGCGCGGATCTCGTCCGCAGCCGCGCGCATGACCTGGGGCTTGACGCCCAGAAAGAGCATCTCGCACTCGGCGGCGGCCTGCGCCGCCGTGCCGGGCACACAGCCCCGGGCGGCCTGAAGGGCCGCCAGCTTCTCCGGGTGGTGGTCCGCGATCAGGACCCGGTCCCCGCCGACGCTTTGGGCCGCGACGGCGGCCAGCGCGCCGCCCATGTTCCCGCAGCCGATGAATCCCGCTTTGTACATAGCTCGCTCCTTTTTTCCGCTATCGGATCTGTCCGCTGCCGCGGACGACGTATTTATAGGTGGTCAGCTCTTCCAGTCCCATGGGGCCGCGGGCGTGCAGCTTTTGGGTCGAGATCCCCATCTCGCAGCCCAGCCCGAACTCGCCGCCGTCGGTGAAGCGAGTCGAGGCGTTCACGTACACTGCCGCCGAGTCCACCAGCGCGGTGAACCGCGCCGCGCTGGCCTCGCTTCGGGTCAGGATCGCCTCGCTGTGGCCGGTGGAGTGGCGGGCGATGTGGGCGATCGCGGCTTCGACGTCGTCCACCACCGCCACGGCCAGGATATAGTCGAGGAACTCCGTGTCGAAATCCCCGTCTCCCGCCGGGGTCCCGGGGATCACGGCCGCCGCGCGCGGGTCGAGCCGAAGCTCTACCGGCGGAAGGCCGCGGCGGAGCCGGTCGTCGGTCAGACGCGTCCGCAGACGCGGCAGGAACGTGTCGGCGATCTCCCGGTGCACCAGCAGGACCTCGGCCGCGTTGCAGACGGAGGGGCGGCTGGCCTTGGCGTTCTCGATGACGTCCAGCGCCGAGTCGAGGTCTGCGGAGGCGTCGACGAAGACGTGACAGATGCCGGTGCCGGTCTGGACGCAGGGCACCTTGGCGTGTTCCACGCACCGGCGGATCAGGCCCGCGCCGCCCCGGGGGATCAGCAGATCCACGAGTCCCACGGCGGTCATGAGCTCTTCCGCGCTGGCGTGGTCCGTGTCCTCCACGAAGCCCACCAGCTCCGGCGGCAGGCCGGCGTCCTCAAGTCCGCGCCGGATGGCGCGGACGACGGCTGCGTTGGAGCGCAGGGCCTCGCGACCGCCGCGCAGGACCACGGCGTTGCCGGATTTCAGCGCCAGCGCGGCCGCGTCCGAGGTGACGTTGGGGCGGCTTTCGTAGATGATGGCCACCACGCCCAGCGGCACGGAGGTCTTTTCGATGACCAGCCCGTTGGGCCGCACCTCCCGGCGGAGGATCCGCCCCTCCGGGTCGGGCAGGGCCGCCACCTCGCGCACGCCCTGCGCCATGCCGGCGATGCGCTCCGGCGTCAGCGTCAGCCGGTCCAGCATGACCGCGCCGTACTTCGTCCGGGCCGCCTCCACGTCGGCCCGGTTGGCCGCCAGGATCTCGTCCTGTCCGGCGACCAGCCGCCCGGCCACCGCCGCCAGAGCGGCGTTTTTCGTTTCCTTCGAGGCGGTCAGGGCGGGCAGAGCGGCCCGCGCCAGGGTCAGGATCTCCCGTGTCGTCTTCATGCGTTTTTCCTCCCGATGAAGCGGGTCCCCACCGCCTTTCCCTCCAGCACGTCGTAGAGGATCTCGGGGCGGGAGCCGTGGACGATGAGCATGTCTGTTCCGGCCTTCATGCAGATGGCGGCGGCGGCCAGCTTGGTCGCCATGCCGCCGGTGGAGAGCTTCGAGCCGCCGCTGCCCGCGCCGGCGAAGAGCTCGGGCGTCAGCTCGCGCACCTCGCGGATGAGTTTGGCGCCGGCGTCGCGCCGGGGGTCGGCGGTGTAGAGTCCGTCAATGTCGGTCAGGTTGACCAGCAGGTCCGCGTTCACGCTGACGGCCACCAGAGCGCCGAGGGTGTCGTTGTCGCCCACGGCGATCTCGTCGGTGGAGACCGTGTCGTTTTCGTTGAGAATGGGCAGGACGCCCAGCTCCAGCAGGCGGCGCAGGGTGTTGGCGAAGTTCGCGTGCCGCGCCTCGTCGCGCAGATCCTCGCCGGTCAGCAGGATCTGGGCCACCGT
>JAEEGL017379340.1_pt1 | contig 14135 bp, 13 predicted proteins | sample 9134231 | NCBI WGS metagenome assembly JAEEGL01 (sample SAMN16246548, study PRJNA631951) | gut metagenome | biome: gut microbiome; feature: rumen; material: fiber-attached | host: Bos | place: Iran: Karaj | collected 2018-10 | reverse complement strand
TTGGCTGGTTGGGTTTTATCGAAGCTTGTTATAATGATGTTTCTTTTTGCTCCATGCCAAGCTGTCGTCAAAATCAATTCTTTTTTGCCATTTATGATTTTGATTCTATCTTTAGCAGACCCCTTTCGCAAAGTTCCATTTTTTATAATGAAACCAATTTCATCGACTGCTTTTTTGCCGTGCTTGTCAATGATGTGGGCAAGACCATAGCCTGTGTGCTTTTTAGAATCGAAAACTTCGCCCCAAACAACATCAATTTCACCTATGTCATACCTAAAAAACGCCCCTTTGACCTGACCTTTTCTTTCTTCCAAAAGGTGATATATGGCATCTTGTTCCATTCCATGATATTGGGCATAGTTTGGTCCGAGTCCATCATCAGCCTCTTCATCGAAGAAGAAATTAGAGCTTCTTTTATAACGACAATCATCTGCAATTTTTCTTAATCGAGCTATATAAGGCTCTAAAGAAAATGTCTCCAGCGAGTCTGAGAAAGCGGCATTGCGTTTCGGCTGTTCTAAGCAAACATTGTTTTTATTGTTGCCTGTTGAAGAATCGCCCCAGTAGAAACTTTGAGGCTCTTGTGACAAAGCTCCGGATTGAGCTGCTAAGGAAATGACGGAAAAGTGATTTGATGAAGCTGAGAAAACATTATCGCTCTCGCTTCTGTTGTAGCGACCGTCCCAGTAAAAATCCTGAGACTCCTGTGACAAAGCTCTGAGTCGAGCTGTTAAAGGTTTTAAAGAAAACCTCATATTTTTCTCCCGGGGGCTGAAATGAACACCCGATAAAATTTTATAGAAGTTTTTCTTATATAAACTCCTTAAAATAATTTTAATTTGCTAGACCGTTGCTGGGCGTTTTTTAAAGCCTAGCCTATGTCATCCTATGCCTCCAGAAGAACCACTTCTTCTGATAAGCGATACGCAATTTTTGCTGAAAGCTGTTTTTCACTGAAAAACTTATTGACCTTCAGTCGGTTTTTCTGTTACTCTAGCTATGTCATTTTTCATGCCTCCTCTTTGAGTGAGGGTGTTCCCACCGTGTTGGTTTGGCTCATAAAAGAGCCAATAATTCTAGAATAATTGTACTGTTTCCATTCCAAGATGTCAACAGTTTTTTTCAAGATTTTTTCTTTTTCCCCTATTTCTCCGCTACTTTCAGCTCGCTTCCAAGAGCCAGGTCTGCAAGGCGGGATATTTTCAAAATGTGGGTGTAAGCAGGACAAGTTTTAGCTCTTTGATTTTTGAAAAACCTTTGTCTGCCGTAATAAGAGGCACTGAATTTTCAATTGCCGTTGCCGCAACAATGGCATCTGGAAGTTTTGTTCCGTATTTGCGTCGAACCATGATTGCGCATTTCTTTATATCTGATATGGTATCATACATGAATCTTTTTTTAAGATATAAAGCAGGGCATTTGTATCTGCAATAAAATCAATTCCATTCATTTCTCATTCCCCTCTGTATATCAAGTGGGTCTATGTCAATTTGCATTGAACCAAAAAACTCTGCAAGTCCGCTTTTTTTCTGCTGACGTTCCGTCTGTTTTTCGTGGCGATAAAGAATGTAACCAATCATGTCGGACACTTCGTCAAGATATTCCTCTGGAACTGAGCGAACTTGCTCCAGCACTGCTTCATAGCTCATGTTGCACCTCCTGATTTTTCTTAGTATAGCACATTTTTGTGCGATTTTTCACTTTTCCGCCACTTTTAGCTCGCTGCCAAGAGCCAAGTCCGCAAGGCGGGACGCATAATTTGCTTCGGACTGGGACTTGCCGCCCAGCTGTGCCTCCGCAAGCAGTTTCTTTGCGTCCGTAATTTCCCTGCGCTTTTCGGCAAGGTTCTTTGCGGCAAGAAGAATCTCGCTCGCAACTCCGGCCCGAACATGAAGAGCCTGCGCCACATCCGACTCGGGGGCGGCGGCAAGATTCTCCAGCGTCATAAAAGTCTTTATGAGGATTTTCTCCCGTGACGTACCGATATGCGGCAATTCTGCAAACGAAGAAATTACGTTTTCCTTGGTGCGAAGCTCCTGATTCCTGCTCGTGGCGAATCTGTGCGTCTCGTCACGGACACGCTGCAAGAGCCTGAGAGCGTCGCTACGCTTCGGAAGGCATATCGGCTTGGAGGCGTGAGGCAGCCATATCTCCTCATCGCGCTTGGCAAGACCTGCAATCGGGATTGAAAGCCCCAGCGCGGACAGAACGCCGTCAACCGCGTTCACCTGTCCGATTCCGCCGTCTATCAGAAGCAGGTCAGGAAGCTCCTTTCCTTCGTTCAGAAGGCGCGAGTAGCGGCGGCTAGTCACCTCACGCATGGAAGCAAAGTCGTCAATAACGCCGTTTGTAGTTTTGAGGCGGAACTCGCGGTAATTCTTTTTGTCCGGATTTCCGTTGTAGAACGAAATAAGTGAGGCAACAGGGAATTTTCCGCCGATATGCGCGATGTCGAACCCTTCGATTCTGGCAGGAAGATTCGGAAGCCCGAGCAAGTCCTTGAGCTCCTGCAACGCGGGGAAATCTCCGCGCTCGCGCAACCTTCGCGTGATGTCCTCCTTGGCGTTGTGAAGGCACATTTCCAGCGCGGCAAGATGCTTTCGCTCCGCGCCTGGAGTTTTTTCTCCAAGCGTAATCACTTCCGTCGTCACTCCGAAAGTTTCTGAGAGCCACCTGCACAAAAACTCAGAACTGACATTTTCAGGCAGAAAGATTTTAGGTGGAATCTGCGAATCATCCGTATAGTAAGAAACTGCAAATTCTTCAAGAAGCTCGTTGTCCTCGTTCAGACTGACAGTCCTAAAATTGTCCCTTGCCCCAAGTTTTCCGTTTCTGATTCTCAGCACTGTAAACGAAACAAGTTCGCCCTCCCGGTAGCACGCGATATAATCCCTGTCCTCAGAGTCAAAATCCTCCACGATGTTCTGGTTCTGCATGACAGTCAGGGCTTTCAATCCGTCCCTGATTCTGGCGGCTTTCTCAAAGTTCAGCTCGGAAGCTGCTTTTTTCATCTCCGCCGTGATTTTTGCAATCGTTTCTTCGTCTTTTCCGTTAAGAAGAGATTTGATTTCTCCGATGAATTCATTATAAGTCTGTTTGTCGATTTTATCGCAGCACGGAGCTTTACATCGTCCGATGTGATAATACATGCAAGGTGCATCGCGCTTTTTCAGTGTTCGGCAATGTCTTACGGGAAAAATCCTGTAGAGCGTGTCGATAAAAGTATCGAGCGCACCAGCATCGGGAAACGGACCAAAATAGTCGGACCCGTCTTTTTTCACTTGCCGGGTTTTGTAGAAACGTGGAAAATCTTCTTTCGTAACTTTTAGCACGGGATAGGATTTTCCATCTTTGAGCTGAATGTTATATTTTGGTGAGTGCTGCTTGATAAGATTATTTTCAAGCAGGAACGCCTCGTACTCATTGTTCGTCGTTATATATTCGATTGATTTTGCGTTCTCAATGAGTAGCCGAGTTTTGATGTGCTTCTCGCCTGAAAAATATGAACTTAGCCTGTTTTTTAGATTTTTTGCTTTTCCGACGTAAATGATTTTTTCGTCAGAATTGCGCCATAAATAAACACCGCTGGAGGAGGGGGCTTGCAGTGCGGTTTTGTGAAGAGATTCATAATCCGGATTGTTTGATGTATTCATAATTATGAAAAAGATTTTAGCATTTTTGTTGATATTTGAAACGGTTTCTGCGTTCGCAGCAGAAAAAATCTTGACAATGGGCGGAAAAAACGGCTGGGGCTCAGTCCGCTCACTGCTCGGAATAACGACTGGAACAGGAAGGTTCGGCTACGATTCCCTTAAGCTCGTTACAAGCACTCAGAACACGAGCGATGAAACAGACCTTCTGCTCACTTTTGATGGAAAAGAGTTCTATGATTCAACAGGACGATACAAAATCGTAAAGAATATGCTCTATCCTGCAGGAGAATCAGCGCGCGGGAAAGGCTCTGCAATAAGCCGCGGCGCATCTGAGGGACTTTTGCTCAAAGGCGATTCGAGCGCGCTCTTCGGAAAAACTGGAAGCATCGGCTCGTTTACGATTGAATTCTGGCTCTGCCCGTCAATTGCGGAAAGCGGCGAAGAAGTTTTCACATGGCGGTCTTCCCTGAACTCTGACGCGCACTCAAAGTACCAGATGATAAACGCATTCTTTTATAACAATCACCTCAAATGGTCGTTCACAAATATTTTCAAGAATTATAAAACCTCCGAAGTTGTCCTTTCAGGAACAACGAACATCGTTCCAAGAAAATGGAGCAGACATACTCTGTCCTTTGACGAAGAAACCGGACTTCTGGAATATTGCGTTGACGGAAGGACGGAAGCCCTTTCGTTCATTACGGAAACGGGGCATGAAGGCGGAAATGTCTGCTACCCGTACCTTGGAGTTCGCGCTGGAATTGAGATTTGTTCCAGCTACTCTGGAAAAATCGATAACTTCAGGATTGAGAAAAGTTCCAGCATAAAAGATGATAATGATGTGGTCACGACTGGAAATGAGCCGTACAAAATCGACGGCGGAAAGTTCGTTTCGGAGCCGTTCCTTGTGTCCCCGTCCGCAAAAATAAACAAAATCGAAGTGATTGCGAATGTTCCTGAGCAAACGGAAATCCGCTACTATGTGCGCGCCGGGGACAACTGCTACGACTGGGAACGGAATCCTCCAGCATGGAAAGAAGTCATTCCCGGAAAGAAAATAGCTGGCGTTGAGGGCTTATACTTTCAGGTTATGGGCGAGCTTCTTCCTGACGGTGGCGGCGCGCAAACCCCGAACCTTACCCAAATCGATGTTCATTACACGGAACAGGATGACCCGCTTCCTCCGTTCACTGTGTATGCGGAAGCCGGGGACGAAAGCGTTACGATAAGCTGGAGCAAATCAGTTGACAACAACGCTGGCGGCTATTTTGTGTACTACGGAAACCGTCCTGGCGAATATCTTGGGCGAGTTGCCCTTGAAGGTTCTTCACCTGTCCGGCTTGGCGATGTTACTTCCGTAACGCTCCACGGATTAAAGAACGGCACGATTTATTACTTTGCGGTTGCGGCATATTCCAAGATTGACGACAGAATTCTTGGTACGCTTTCAAAAGAAGTGTTTGCCCGCCCGAGTGCAAGGCTGGCACGATAACAATACAAGCTGAAAGAGAATAAAAATCCCCTGCTGTAGTTCGATATGTTTTACCGCTGAACTACAGCAGGGGATTTTATTTATGTGGCAGCCAATAGCTTAAAAACATTTGCCATTGACCCAATATAACTTAATAAGTTTATTATATCTCTTTTCTGATTTCAGCCTGCTTAACTTTTGAAGCACCTATAACCCATGCAACAAAAGCAAGTACCCAGCCCACAAATGCAATGTAGCATCCGACATTTGCGTATCCCACAACAGGAGTTACCTCAAGGAAAGGCGGCAATGTGATTATTGAGGCAATGCCAAATCCGGCACCGATAAACCAAACAAGAGCCTCAGAAACGATTGACGATGAGAGCAAGAATGTGCAAATTCCAGCAAGAGAAGCAAGCCATAAAACAATTATGAATGTTGCGTTGTAAGCAGAGCCAGGAAGATTCAGAGCGCGTGCGGCAACAAAAACATTAATTGGGGATGTGTTTGACACCCAGTCAGGAACATTGAAAGCGCATGGAAGAACAAGCCCGATGAACGTTAAAAGCATTCCCGCAACGAAAAGTTTCTGGTCGAGGGACTTTTTCTTTAATTTTTCAACAATTGACATAATTTACTCCTTTAGTAAAAACAAGTTTTATTCTATTCTATCAATTATACAACATTATTTGTTAAAGTCCACAATTTTTTTTATTACAACAAGATTTCTCTCACGCTCCTCAGTTTCATCAGAATTCTCCGTAAGGAACGGAACTGTAAGCGGAATAATTTTGTAATCGATTTTTTGAGGAATAGCGGCCATTTCTTCGGTTATTTTATTTTTTCTTGCCTTGTACGCGGCCAGAAAACCATCGTCCTTCAAAATTCTGAGAAGAACCTTGGTCATTTTCTTTTCCAGCGGACGAAATGCCCTGAACACCGCCACATCGAAGCGTTTCTGCTCAAGCCGCTCCGCCTGGTTCTCCTCCACGGAAAGATTGTCAAGGGAAAGAATCTCTTTTACATGATTCAGAAAACCACATCGCTTCGTCATGCGCTCCACAAGCACAAACCGAAGCGACGGGAGCGCGGAAGCCAGAGGAATGCCGGGAAGCCCTGCGCCAGAGCCAATGTCCGCAATCAAAAATCCGCTGTCCTCAGAGTACTGCCCAGAAATTGCTCCGCATAGTTCGGGAAGAGCCGAAAGCGAATCAAGAACATGGCGGACAGCTATCTCATCATGGTCATCAGTGTTAATGAGGTCAAATTTTGCGTTATATTCCTGGAGCGCGCTGATATACGCCTCCATTTTTTGCTCAAGCTCCGAAATTGGAAGTGTTTTTATCCCGCAGAACGAGCCAGTTTCAAAACCGAGCCGAACAAGCCCTTCGTGCAGCAAATTCATCGCTCAAGCCCCAGAAGCAAATCCATTTTGAAATCATCGCCTTCAAATTTCATCGTAACGAAATTACCCGTTCTGTTCGCTATCAGCTCATCATCAGCCGAAAGAACGGAAAGTTTGGAAAGGAACGAATTCGGGTTTTCGTATTCCTGACTGACGCTTGATGTGATTTTGTATTTGGTGACACCCTCATCATTCAGCATAGTTTTGAAAAGAATATAGAAAGTTTCCGTTCTGTTCGCTCCGTCGGCATAATAAATTCTGTCCCCGGTAAGCAGGAAAGTTCCATCGCTTTCTTCTTTTGAGAAATAAACTGTTTTTATAGTCTTGTTCATATCGTAGCCGTTGATTGAAAATCGAAGTATCCGCGATTCTGCTTCGTTCTGATTTGAAAAACTTGCTTTCAGAACATCCGGGCTTCTGTCTTTCTCATCGACTTTTGATTTCAGGTCGTTCAGCTGGGAAAGCACCGACTCAAGGTCAACGGCTCCTGAGTTTTGGCTTTCACTCCTTGAAAGGCCAAGCAGCCCAGAAAGATTTCGGAAATAACCAAGATTTCCCAGCGAAGAGATGTCACTTGCCGTGAGCGTGCCAGAAAGCCCGTTCTGGGCGGCTGCCAGTTTTTCAGCAGCGGAATCTGCCACCGCGAGCAATACCGAGTTCTGTGGCGTAGAATCTGTTACTTTTGCCGCCGCGCTTGGCTTTACGCGCGGAGTTGCTTTTGGAGAAGCCGGGCTTTTTGGGGAAGCAGGGCGCGAAATAGCGGACGGACTTGAAGGTCCGTAAAAATCCGCGCTTCCTGGCGCATAGAAACCGCTCCCGATTGACGGAGCTGAAACCGTAGGCATTGCAACAGGAGTTTCTGCGCGAAGTGAGGACAACGCGCCCAAATACGGCAATGTTGCCGCAATCAGAACAAGAATTGATTTTTTCATATTTTCCACCCACCTTCGGATTATAAATGATATGAGAAAGTTCGGCTAGATTCCACATTGAAGTCAGCCATGCAAATCGGTAAAATTAGAAGAATGAACGCTATTATCACAGTCGTCGGAAGCGACAAAGTTGGTATCATTGCGGAAGTAAGCGCATTGCTCGCTTCCCACAAAATAAATATTGCAGACATCACGCAGACAATTCTCTCTGGGAATTTTGTTATGATGATGATGGTAAGTCTTGACAACGCTGACATTTCAATCGATGAGCTTAGGAAAATAATGAACGAATCAAGCGAAAAGATGAATGTTGAAATCAACATAATGTCAGAGAAAGTGTTCTCATCAATGAACAGGCTCTAATTTCGGGCGGGTTATATGATTAAGATTCAGAATTACAAAGACATAGACAACGATTTTTTTGACGGAAGAGATTTTGGCTCGTCAATTGATATTGTAAAAGATGTTCTCGTGGATGTAAAAAAGCGTGGCGATGAAGCCCTTTCTGAGTACGGAAAGAAATTCGATGTTTCCGCGCCAAAAACGCTTGAGATTCCAGGCGAAGAGCTTAAAGCTGCCGCTGAAAAAATGAAGGCAGAGAATCCTAAGTTGTATGAGTCAATCTGCTACAGCCATGACCTTGCACTCCGCTTCGCAAAAAAGCAGCGCGAAAGTTTCGATGATTTTGAGGTAGAGCTTGAGGAAGGAATTTTCACCGGGCAGAAAAACATTCCTGTTGAGCGTGCCGGGGCGTATGTTCCGGCAGGAAGATTCCCGCTCGTATCAACAGTCATAATGACAATAACGCCCGCAATCGCCGCCGGAGTAAAGGAAGTAATCTTATGCACCCCGCCGCGCGTCCACCCTGACAACAAAGCGGAAGCAGAAAAGCAGGGGCTTGGTGTTCCGCAAAAGCCTTTCGTAGGCGGAAAACCTTATGCCGATGAGAACATCATGGCGGCGGCTTACATCTGCGGCGTAAACAAAGTGTTCGCGTGCGGCGGAAGCCAAGCAATCGGAGCGATGGCGTTCGGCACGCAGTCAATTCCGAAAGCAGATGTAATCGTAGGACCGGGAAACAAATTCGTTGCCGAAGCAAAAAAGCTAGTTTACGGAACGGTCGGAATCGACATGGTTGCCGGACCTACGGAAGTGTTCATAATCGCGGACAATAGCGCGAATCCTGCGTGGGTTGCGGCTGATCTTCTCGCCCAGGCGGAGCATGATGTCGTTGCGCAGCCCGTAATGGCGACTGATTCCGTGGAACTTGCCAATGCCGTAGCCAAAGAGATTGAAAAACAACTTGCCGTGCTGGAAACAAAAGCAACGGCAGAGCAAAGCATAGAAAATTGCGGTCGCATAATAATCTGCGACTCGCTTGAGCAGGCAGCAGAAGCCGCGAACAGAAAAGCTCCTGAGCATCTGGAGCTTGCCATGAATCCGAGCTTTGAGCGAGACAAAATCGCTTCTCTTTGCACCAACTACGGCTCGCTTTTCTTGGGACACGCAAGCGCGGAAGTGTTCGGGGACTACGCCGCTGGTCTTAACCACACCCTGCCCACATCAGGAAGTGCGCGGTTCACAGGCGGACTTAGCGTCCGTGTGTTCCTTAAGACCGTAACCACGCTCAGGGCTGTGCAAGGCTCGGCTGGCGCAATAAAAAGCGCGGAGGCATCCGGGTTCCTTGGCGATGCGGAAGGTCTTTCCGGTCACGCAAAAGCCGCGCGAATCCGCCTTTCGTAAATGAAGACCCAAATTCAGAAAACAGCGGTAAAGCCCGCGGATTTTCTCATTTTTTTTCTGGTTCTGGGAGCATCAATTCTTCTATTAAATAGAACATTTTCCGCTAAACGCGGAAAAGTTCTTGTGAATGCAAACGGAACCCAGTACGAATTCGCATTGTCAAAAGACGGTGTTTTTAGCGTCATGGGCGCAATCGGAATAACTCAGTTTGAAATCAAGGACAGAAAAGTACATGTCCTAAGCTCACCTTGTCCAAACAAAACTTGCATCGCACAGGGTTTTTCCGATATTCTCGTGTGTCTTCCCAACAATGTGATAATCCAGCGCATTTCCGAAAGCTCAGAAGAGGGCTTAGATGCAATCTCGCAATAAACTTGCGTATCTTGGCGCACTAACTCTGCTTTTCTCATACGCGGAACTGCTTTTTCCAAGAATCACGCCTTTTTTCAAGCCCGGACTTTCAAACGCAATCATCATTTTTTCGCTCACATTTGATTTTCCGTCATTCATCATTTTGTGCCTGATAAAATCACTGGCAGCTTCGCTTACGGCAGGAACGCTTTTTTCCCCTTTCTTAATAATTTCCGTAGCTCAGTCAGTCGCATCGGGGCTTTTGATGTTCGCAACGAACAAAATCTTCCGCAAAAAAATCATCTCCGCCTACGGAATCTCAATGATTGGCTCAGTTTCAAGCGCAATCGTCCAGATTTTCCTGTGTTCCGTTTACCTCGGGCGCGGAACTCTGAATCTTCTTGCGCCGATGATGATTTTCTCGCTTTTTTCTGGAATCCTTACGGCGTTCATATACGAACAGTTTTCGCAAGATTTTGAGGCGGGGCTGAACAAAAATCATCAGGAAAGCACGGAAGAACAAAGCGTGTGGAAAAAAAGCTCAATAGTAAAAATAATGATTCTTGTCATATTCTCCGTCCTGATTTTCATTGTGAACAATATCATTTTCTTGTCTTTTGCACTGATTCTTTCATTATTTCTGCAAAAAAAATCAAAAAGGCGGATATTGATTCTGCCTCATCTTTTTCTCTGGATTTTTGTTTTTCTCTCCCAGATGTTCATTCCGGGTGGTAAAGTTCTTTTCCGAGTCTGGAAATTTTCCGTGACTGACACTGCGCTGATAATCGCGCTGGCAAAATCGCTCAGGCTCTCGGCTGTCATGGCGTTGTCCCAGTGCATGGCTTTCGTGTCATTCCCCAAAGACACGCTTTTAGGAATGACACTTGGCATTTTCTCAGAAATGTCGGCAAAAATGCAATCAGCCGAGCTGAAAAACCTTCCTATCCCGGAAAAAATCCGCGCTGTGATACGCGGCGCACAAGAAGCCCCCGCCGCAACGAAATCCTAATTCCGCACGATGATAATTTCCTTGCCAGTTTTCCTGTACTCGGAAAGAAGATTTCTCTGCGACTTGAAGCGCGATATGATTTGTGCCAGCGGCATTTTGTCGCGCCGCTTTGCCCGAACAAGCCTTTTTGGTAAAGATGCGGTCACAAAATAGATTTTTTCGCAAAGTTCCATAAGCTCAGGTGTTTTGTAAAGGACAGCGGCATTTATTAGAACGGATTTTCCGTTCGACTGGCTTTCTGCGATGAAATTTTTCGTAAGCTCAATGACTTTGGGGTAAACGATAGACTCATGCTTTTTGAGAAGGGCAGGCTCAGAGAAAAGAAGTTTTCCCAAAGCCCGACGGTTCAGAGAGCCGTCCTGATTTTTCAGCTCCAGCCCAAGTTTTTTTGCCTCCTCGCCGAAGCACGAGAAGATTTTGTCCTGAACAAGATTTATAGCCGTATGAGCCGTTTGGTCCAAATCAATCGCCACAAGGTTTTTGTCCTCACGAACCATCTTTGAGCAGATAAAATTTTTTCCGGCTGCCATTTTTCCTGTCACGCAAAATATCATCAGTGGAATTTCCCCCAGCTGGAACCATGCTCAATGCTGACTTTGAGCGGAACAGAAAGTTTTACGGCATTTTCCATTTTTTCGCGCACCAGAGCCACGGTATCAGAAATTGATTTTTCATCATCGTCACATTCAAGAATAAGCTCATCATGCACCTGCAAAAGCAATTTAGCCCCAGAGCCAGATTCTTTCAGGGCGGAATGAACATCAATCATCGCTTTTTTTACGATGTCAGCCGCGCTTCCCTGAATTGGCGTGTTCTTTGCGATTCTGACAGCAGCTTCTTTCTCGAATTTGTTCTGGCTTGTTATCTGGGCAATGCGACGCTTGCGCCCGAAAATCGTAGTGACATATCCGTTCTGCTCCGCAAGGGCAATGTTCTTGTCGAAGAAATTTTTCACTCCTGAATAAATCTCAAAATAGTTGTCGATGAAGTCTTTCGCTTCCTTGCGCGGAATTCCGATTTCATTCGCAAGCCGGAACGCGCTCATTCCGTACATCACGCCGAAATTTATTGTCTTTGCGATTCTGCGCTGCTCCGCCGTAACATCATCAGGCGAAATTCCGTAAATCAAAGCCGCCGTGGATTTGTGAACATCAACACCGCCGTTGAATGCATCGCACAGATTTTTGTCGCCGCTCAGATGGGCCATGACGACAAGCTCAATCTGGGAGTAATCGGCGGAGACAAGGACTTTGCCGCCTTCTGCCGTAAACGCAAGCCGGATTTTTCGTCCCGCGTCGCTTCTGACAGGAATGTTCTGCAAATTCGGGTCTTTTGACGAGAGCCTGCCTGTGGCAGTCCCCGTCTGCATGAAAGTAGTATGAATCCGTGAGCCAGAGTCCAGCATGTTCGGGAGCGTCTGGACATAAGTTGAAAGAAGTTTCGACGCGGAGCGGTACTCCAGAATCATCTTTGGCACGGGGTCAATGGCGGCAAGCTGCTCCAGAACATCTTCGCTCGTAGAATAGCCCGTGCTTGTCTTTTTAGTGCCTTTCAGCCCGCGCTCAACGAACAGAATCTCAGAAAGCTGCTTGGGCGAAGCGATATTGAACTCATGCCCGACCACATCGAAAATGTCCTTTTCCTGAGACTCAAGCTGCTTTTTCAGCTCCACGCCAAAATCATTCAGGCTGGACGGATTCATGTGGATTCCGTTCTCCTCCATTTCGGCAAGAATCGGAAGAACTTTCATCTCCATATCAGAGTACAAATCCCAAAGCGACTCATTTCTGAGTTTGGGTTCAAGTAAATGCCACAGCCGAAGCGTAAAATCAGAGTCCTCCGCACCGTAGCTGCTTGCAATTTCAAGCGGAACATCGGCAAAAGTCTTTCCTTTCGGAACGATTTCGCTGAATTCAGTACCTTTCAGAAATAGTTTTGTTTCCGCAAGATATTCAAGCGAATATGCGGATTTTCCAGTACGCTCAGGCTCCAAGAGCCATGCTGCAATCATAGTATCGTGGAGATTGAAAGGTATGCTGATTGAATTGGCTTTCAGAACCTCAATATCGAACTTTGCGTTGTGCATGACTATCTGAGTTTGGGACGAAAAGAGTTTTTTCAGGCAGTCCGACGCATCTTTCTTTGGAACAAGCTCCTGAAAAAGCGAGTCCGAAAGCACAAGCGGAATATAAACGCCAGAACCTTCCTCATACGACAGGGAAAATCCGACAAGATTCGCCTGAAGCGAATCAAGCGAATCCGTTTCGGTATCGAACGCACACAAGCCTTTTTCGATTGCAAAATCAATCACTTTGTTAAGCTCGGCAGTATCTGTGACTGCCTTGTAATTTCCTGAATTTTTCTTGACCTCAGGAACTGGCTCTTCCTGCCCGACGGTTTCTGAATTCTGAGCGCGGGCGGGCTTTTTTTTGCCAGCCGTCTGATTTTGCTCCGAGCCTGCGAAAAGTCCTCCAATTTCGGAGTCGTCCGCCGCGTCTGGTTTTGCTGCGGAAAGTTCCCTGTATGTTTTTGCGAGCGATGGAATCTCAAATTCAGAAAGTTTCTTTGCGGCGGAGGAAAAATCAAAATCAATCTGGGAAAAAACCGAGTTCAGTTCGTCGTCCGAGAACGGAACATTTGTTTCAAGCGTTATGAGTTTTTTCGATAGAAACGCGTTTTCTTTGTCAGCACGGATTTTTTCGCCCAGTTTGCCTTTGATTTCGTCCGCGTGTTCATAAATTCCATCAAGAGAGCCGAATTCAGAAAGGAGCTTGAGCGCGGTTTTCTCGCCAACGCCCATAACGCCCGGAACATTGTCCGCATGGTCACCCATAAGGCTGAGCAAATCAAGGAGCTTTTGCGCAGGAACACCCCATTCCTCTTGAACTTTGTCCTGGTCAAGCTCCGCCCAAACCTGGGATTTATCAGGACGCATGATGTGGATTTTGTCGTCCGCAAGCTGCATCAGGTCTTTGTCCGCGCTCAGAATAATGCAGTTTCGTCCCTGCGCAGCGCATTTTTTCGCCAAAGTCGCAATTATGTCGTCCGCCTCGAATCCGTTTTTGCGGACCGCCTGAATTCCGAGCAGGGACAAGATTTCTTCAATCCACGGAATCTGCGCTTTCAGTTCGGGCGGGGTTTCCTGCCTGTTCGCTTTGTACGCGCCGAACATTTCGTGCCTGAATGTGGGTGTAATTGAGTCCAGTGCGGCAACAAGATATTTGGGTTTGTACATTTTTAGAATTGCAGAAAGATTTCTGAAAAACCCGAACAATGCGGATATATTTTCTTTTTTTGAATTAGTAAGCGGACGCGTAGAAAAAGCAAAGTATTCGCGATAGATAAGCCCGTAAGAATCTAGTATAAAAAGAGTGTTTTCGTTGATAAATTCCATAGAAAGATTTTATCCGAATTTTTGAGAATTTGCACCTTTTTGTAAAGCAAAAAGGTGGCCGAGATTTTGCAATGCAAAATCTCGCGGACTCGTTCCAATTTTAGATTTATCCTGTAGAGTCGCCCCGCGACCAAGCCCGAGTCAGCTCTGAGTTCCAAGCTCGGAACGAATCACTCA
>JAEEGL012622650.1_pt1 | contig 14135 bp, 11 predicted proteins | sample 9134231 | NCBI WGS metagenome assembly JAEEGL01 (sample SAMN16246548, study PRJNA631951) | gut metagenome | biome: gut microbiome; feature: rumen; material: fiber-attached | host: Bos | place: Iran: Karaj | collected 2018-10 | reverse complement strand
CAATTCCTTCATAGCTTGAGATCCTGGCTGAGGATAATCAATACTTCCTTCTTCTAATGCCCATTTAACCTCAGAAACAAATTTACCTTCTTTAACATATATAACATCCGGAATATATTCCATTCCAATCAAAAATTCAACAAGCTCTTTAACTTCGTCAATGTTATCAACACTATAATAATAAAGTTCTTTAACAGAAGTTTTATCATATGCACTTAATAATGTCTCAACAACAAATCTACTATTATAGTCTTTAGCATTGCCTAAAAATATAATTCCTGATTTAAAAGTTTTCAATCCATCAGCATCTAAATATTTAATTTCTTTTTCATTATTAATTGATACTTCTTTTTTTAAATTATCAATTTCAACATTATTATATTTTTCGTATTCCTCTTTAAACTTATTAACTGGTTTATTTTGCTCCCCTTTATTATTCAATAAAAACAAACACACAATAATTCCAATAATTAATATAAATATAATTCCGAAAATAATCTTTTTCTTCATTTTACCCACCATCCACTGAAAAAATAATAGCATATTGCCAAAAAATATGCAAAAAAAATTGCAAATTAAAAAATTCTTTGATATAATCTATTCGTTCACGGCGGAGTAGCTCAGTTGGCTAGAGCATCCGGTTCATACCCGGCAGGTCGAGAGTTCGAATCTCCCCTCCGCTACCAATAAAAAATTAACGGACTTATATCCGTTTTTTTGTTAAAAAAAATAAAAAGTCATTTACATGACTTTTTATTTATGAGTAGGTTTTCTTTTTCTAACTCTACCTTTGTAGATTCTAACCTTAATTGCAACAGCTCCACGTTCCTTTTCCATTTCGGGAGTATAAAACTTTCTAATTTCAGACTCAACTATTTCTGCAGTTTCTCTTCCTTCGAAACCTGTATCTTTTTTAGGTAAAGCATCATATAATTGAGTAAAATCTTCAAATTCAATCTTGTCTAAAATTTCAAGCATTATGCTATCTGTTGGAATAATTCCTGCTTCCCTTTCCTCTGGAGTTGGTTCTCTTCTTAAACAAATAAAGTCACCAACCTTCATCGCTTTTCTTCTCTCATCGTTAGTTCTTGCCTCATAAATTTTCTCGCCTTTAACTACCAAATCATAATATTCTGGTCTAATAACCATATCATGAATTGGTCTTTCTCCGTCTGACATATACCGCTACCTCCTAAGGATGTATTATAAAGTAGCGAAACAAATAACACAACAAGTAATTAAAAATAAAAATGATTTTTTATTTTATGATATAATCTAATTATGAAAGAGGTTCTATATGAAAAAAGAAAGTTTTTTTGATAAAATTAAATCAAAATTAAAAATCGTTGCATTTATTTTACTAATTATATTTGCTCTTATTGGAATTAAGCAAATTATTCCTAAAAATGAGAAAATTGATGTTGTCTTTATTACCAATCAATTGCAAAAATCAAGTGATTTAACATCAGCACAAGTTAAGATGACCGGAGTATTTAATTATGTTGACGATGGAATTGCCGTAATTAATAAACAAAACTTTATTATGGTTTATGAGGCAACTGTTAATGCCGGAATAGATTTAAAACAAGCTAAAGTTAAACCAAATATATTAACCAAAAAAGTTGTTGTAGAAATACCAAAAGCATCCGTACTAAGTGTTGATGTTGATACAGAAAATATTAAATATTATAACGAATCATTTACCCTATTTAATTTCAACAAAAAAGAAGATGCTAATAAAGCAATTGCTCTAGCAAAAAAAGAAGCTGCAAATAAAGCCCCAGAAATTGGTGTAATAGAATTAGCGGATTCTCATGCTGAGGCAATTATTACAGGTATAATTGAACCATTAGTTCCAGACGATTATAAAATTGAAGTAATAAAAAAATAGATAATATCAATTATCTATTTTTTTGTTTCAAAATAATAAACTGTAATTGGATCTATTAATTCCAATATACCATGTATTAAGAAGAAATAACCTAATACAATTAATTGAACATCAGCTGTATAAGATAGGCTTAATGTTGTAATAATACCAACTAGAATAAATAATCCTAAAGTAATGATTCTTAATACCCATATCTTACTATTTCTATCATGATAGTAATCACTCTTTTTTAATTTAATTAAACTCATCATTATAATCCATGAAAATAATGATAACGCCAAATTCCAAGGCTTCTCAGATATTTTTAACACTAGAGCAATTACTATTGCGATAACACAAGCAATCGTTGTGAGTAATCCTTCTATATCTCCGTTTTTAATTGTTAAAACATATTGGTATAAATTAATAACAGCATATGCAATTAATACAACTAGAAATGCAACTTTAACATTTACTATATCTAAAATTGGTAATATTATTAAACCACATCCTAGAACAATTAATAGGCAAGCAGTAACTAAATCTACGATTTGTTTTTTCTTCATAACAACACCTCTTTACAACCAAATTATATAACAAAAATATATAATATTACAATTCTTTTATTTCTCTTCTTAGTTTTAATGTTTTACTTTCAACACAACATCTTTGAACCAAGAATAAAATTGCAATTAAATTCATTGTAAAGCTACCACCATATGATAAGAATGGTAAAGGAACTCCTGTTAAAGGAATTAAAGCTAATACACCCAGAATATTAATAACAACATGCAAAGAAATATACCAATATGCGCCATATCCAATCAAACCACAATGAATATTTTCACCACGTTTTGCAATATTTCTAATTCTAAATAATAGAACTAAATACATTAAAATAACAAGTACACCAGCAACTAATCCTAGTTCTTCAACAATAATCGGGAAAATAAAATCTGTATGACTTTCTGGTAAATACAATCTCTTTTGAGTAGAATTATTTAAGCCTACCCCTGTTAACCCACCTGAAGACATAGCTATTAAACCATTACAAACTTGATATCCAGTTTTCTCAGTATATCTATCACACGGATTAGCAAAATTGAATCTATCCATTTGGCCTTTTGTGAGTAAACTCTTGCCAGATAATGTTAATACCAATAAACCTATACTACCTATAAAAACCAGTATAGAAAAAACCCGAACTACATCCAAAAAGTTCTTCTTTATATATGGAACATTTATAAATATTAAGAATGACATTGCTAATATAATTAAAGCGGATCCCATATCTGGTTGCTTATAAACTACATATGCTATAGCAAAAGAAATAATAAGTGGTATGAAGTACCAAAATAATCCTTTTATCTTATTTCTTTCTAATCCTTCATAAAAGAATGCATAAAATACTATTATCGCAGTTTTAGCAAACTCTGTTGGCTGAATACTAAACATTCCTAAATCATACCAGCTTTGTGCATTACCTTTAACAGATCCATATATATATAAACCAAATAATAAAACTATAATTAATAATAAATATGGGACTATAAGAATCCTATACCATTCAACAGGGACTTTTACTAATATAAATCCAGCGATACAACCCGCTATAATAAATATTACTTGTCGAGTAAAAAAATAATATTCAGGAACTCTATAGCGGAGTACTGTTGATACACTTGAAGCGCTAAAAATCATCAAAAGCCCAAACAAGCAAAATATTATAGTTACAACAAGCAAAACTTTATCAATTTTTTTAAACGCCTTACCCACTTATATTCACCCTACTACCATAATACCACAAAACATTGATTATCATTATATATTTTATGTAAACAAATGTAAAACAATGTAATATGTAAAAATAAAGAAAAATGCCCCTATTTAATAGATAAAAATTAATTAATATGTTATAATCTTACCGAAATCGAGGTGTAAACACATGAAAAAGTTACCTAAAATAGAAATACTAGATGAAAAAGAAAAAATATTACACACTGTTAGTAAAGATGTAACATTTCCCCTTAGTGATGAAGATAAGCAAAAATTACAGGACATGGTAACATATCTAGAATTATCACAAGACGATAAATATATAGAAAAATATGACCTTCGTGCAGGAATGGGTTTGGCACTAGTTCAAACTGGAGATGCAAGAAGAGCGTTTGTTATAGCAAATGAAAACGATGATAAATCATTTACTGAATACATTATCATTAATCCAAAAATAATAAGCCAAAGTGAAGAAATGGTATATGTTGGTGAAGGAGAAGGCTGTTTAAGTGTTAATCGTGAGGTTGAAGGCATTGTTCCAAGACATGCACGTGTAACAGTAGAATATCAGGATTTAGACGGAAATCAAAGACAAGTTAGAGTTCGTGAAGAAATAGCAATAGCCTTTCAACATGAAATAGATCATTTAAATGGAATACTATTTCCAGACAAAATTGATCCTAAAAATCCATTCAAAAATAAAGACAAAATGCGAGAAATATAAAATACTAAGAAAAGCACTAAATAAATTGACTTTTCCCAGTATTTATGGTAAAGTTTTAAACGTAATTTAAAAAAGGAGGCAAATCATATGGCAACTAAAATGACAACAAAAAAACCTTTAACAGGATGCAGAGTATCTCATGCAGAAAATCATACAAAAATGCAACAAAAACCAAATTTACAAGTTAAAAAAATAAATGGTGTAAAAGTTAGAATTTCTTCAAGAGAAGCAAGAACATTAAATAAAAAAGCTGCTTAATTAAGCAGCTTATTTTATTTCTTATTTCTTGGATGTGTTTTTAAATATACTTCTCTAATTCTTTCATTAGTAACATGAGTATATATTTCTGTAGTCGCTAAAGATTCATGTCCAAGCAATTCTTGAACAGTTCTTATATCTGCACCATTATTAAGTAAATGGGTTGCAAAAGTATGTCTTAAAGAGTGGATACTTATTTTATGTTTAAAAGCTATTTTTTTAATAACATCTTTTAACACGTTTTCTATACCCTCTTCATGCAACTTATCTCCAAAGTGATTAATAAATAAATAATCACTATTTTTTTTCCCCAAAAGATTGTCTCTAGGTCCATTTAAGTAATTATCTAAACATTCTTGAGCAACACTACCGTAATAAAGAATTCGCTCTTTAGACCCTTTACCCATTACTTTTATTGTTCTTTCGTGCATATTAATATCATTTACTTTAACACTGGCACATTCAGATAATCGCATACCAGTTGAATAAATAAGTTCTAGTAATAGTCTGTTACGTACGCCCAAGTCTGTTGAAACATCTATCGATTCAAATAATTCATCTACTTCTTGATTACTTAAAAAATTAGGCAATTTCTTATCTATTTTTGGATTAGATATATAATTAAACACATTATCATCAATTACTTTTATTTCTCTTAAATAATTATAAAATCCTCTTAAACTACTTAACTTTCTAGCAATTGATTTATTAGTTAATTTAAACTCGTCTAAAAATTTAAGATAATCCCTAACATGATCTTTATCTATCTTAATAAAATTCAATTTATATTTATCGACAAATTGACTAAATTGCTCAACATCACCAATATAACTATTAATTGTCTTTTGAGAATATCCCAATTCTTTATCAAGATATTCTTTATATGAATCTATATAACTTTTCATTATCTATGCGATGATTTTGGTCTGTAAAATTTAGCCATACGCGCCTTTTTTTCTTTTTTTACTGCAGCAATTCTAGTTTCTAGTTCCCTAATTTTTTGTTCTTCATTTGCTATATCTTCTCTTAGTTCCTTGCCAATTTCATCCCTTTGTTGCCACTGAAAGAAACTATTATAATTTGCTCTTAATCCTTCAACTTCTTTTTCTCTTGCTTCTTTTTCAGCCAACAAAGAAGTTATTAATCTTTCATAATAAATTTTATAGTCATGTACTGTTGGAGCACACATTTGTAATATTTCTCTATCAGAAAATGAGCGCAATTCCTCATTATCTTGGTGTTTTTCTCTATAGTCATCCACCATCATTTGTTCTACTGCGTCTAAACTTTCTCTTGCCATAATTAACTTACCCTCCATAATAATTATATCTTAAATATTTATTTTATACAAATTCCTTCTCAAGCCTTTCCTTTAAAGTAGTTTTTCTCTCACTAGAATATCTATTTAATACACCCTGATAAAATACACTAGCATCACCCACTAAAATTAAACTTTTCTTAGCTCTTGATACGGCAGTATATATTAACTTATTATATAACATGTAAAAGAACTCTTTACATATAGGCATAACAACATGATCAAACTCACTACCTTGAGATTTATGAACAGACATTGCATATGCATGTTTAATATTAATTAACGTTTTTCTATCATAATCCACTACATTACCATCAAAATTAATTGAAACTATTTCCTTTTTTCTTGGCTTAGTTAAAATACTTATACCCTCAATATAACCGATATCGCCATTATATACGTTATTATCAGGATCATTAACTAGTTGAAGAACTTTATCTCCTTCACGATAAGTAACATCCCCTATTATTAATTCATCTCTTTCGTCTCTAGCAGGATTATATATCTCTTGTAATATTTTATTTAAATTATCTATTCCGTTATCTCCTTTATAAATAGGAACTAAGACCTGTAAAGATGATTCATCAATATTCTTTCTTTTAGCAATATTTATAATATCTTCTATTTTTTTATGAACCGATTTTGAATCACATCTAATAAAATTATAATCATCTTTTTTATCTAAATATTCTTCCTGTAAATCGCATTCTTTTATTTCTTTTGCTAAATAAGGAATGTAAGAATTCTCACTTTGACGATAAATTCTTGTCAATGGAATATATGTAAATAAATCTGTTTTAATTAAATCATTTAAAACCAATCCAGGACCTACAGATGGTAATTGGAAAGAATCTCCAACAAGAACTAATCTAACACCTTTAGATAAGGCTTTTAATAATGAATTAAACAATAATATATCAACCATACTTGCTTCATCAACAATAACTAATTTTTGCATTGTTTTATTATATTCATTATATATAAACTCATCAGTCTCTTTATGCCATTTTAAGTACCTATGGATAGTAGAAGCAGGAAGCCCTGTAGATTGACTCATCTTCTTGCTAGCACGTCCTGTAGGGGCTATTAAAGCAATATTTTCAGCTATATCAGTTGGAGATAACTTAAATGCATCTATATACAGTCTAACAATAGCATTTATGATAGTTGTTTTACCTGTTCCTGGTCCGCCAGAAACAATAGATACATTACTTCTTATAGCTTCTTTGATTGCTTTCTTTTGTAATTCATCATATTCAATTCCTAAAGCTTGTTCTAGCACTTCAATCTTTTCATCAACATTCTTTAAATCTTTAATTTTATTGTTACTAATTATTCTTAAATTTTTAGCAATAGATATTTCCGCTTCATAATATTCAACTAAATATATTCTTGATTCTTCAATAACAATTTTATTATTTTGAAGTAATATATCAATTATATCTGTTAGTTCTTCTTCACCTAATTTAATGTTATACATAACTGCTAAACAATTATATAGTTCTTCTTTTGTAGAATAAGTATTTCCAGTTTGAAAAGCATTATCTTCAAGAGCTTGTAAAGTACACGCAAATATTCTATCTTCAGAATATGGATCATGATTTCTAACATATACATTATCTACTTTAGGAAAATCAATAACGCTTTTTATTTCATAAAATTCATTATCTAAAATATATTCAGAATCATCTTTATATTTTTGAAAAATTCTTGAAGATTCTTCAACACTAAATCCCATTTCTTGCATTCTTAAAATAACTTCATCATTTTTATCAAAATTAAGAATTGATCTATATATTCTATTAATTCTATCAGGTGTAATACCATCAATAAGTTCTAAATTTTCTTTATTTTCTTTAATAATATTTAACGCATCATCACCAAATTTATCAACAATTTTTTTGGCAGTTGCTTCCCCACATCCTTCAACAAAAGAAACTAAAAACTCGTATACAGATTCTTTTGTATTAGGCTTAATATAACAGTATTTTTTAAAAGAAAACTGTTCTTTACCATATTTAGCATTTTCTTCAAATTCACCGGTTAATTCTAATAACGCACCAAGTCTTAAATCAAAAATATTTCCTACAGCTGTAATGGATTTGCCAGATATTTTAGTCTTATCAGCTTCATTTTCATCTACAATTTCTTTCACACGAAAAAGAAAAACAGAATATCCGCTTTCTCCTTGATATATTACTTTAGTTATTTTTCCATTAAGCGTCATAGAACTCTCCTTTAATAACTACATCATATATTTCATTTATATTGTATTTACCATCTAGACATAATTTTAACATATTACTTGTATGTCCGATATATTTGCCATTCTTTTCTTCTTCGATTAAAACACCAAGTTTATTACCAATAAACTTATCATAATATTCTTTTTCTAATTCGGTAGAAACCTGAATTAATTTATTAGATCGAATTTTTTTATCTTCCTCTTTAACATGTTCAGGCATTTTTGAGGCAACAGTTCCTTCCCTTTTTGAATATGGAAAAACATGTATCTTACTAAATCTAATCTTTTCACAAGTATCTATTGTTGTATTAAATAATTCCTCTGTTTCATATGGATGACCCACAATAACATCTGTAGAAATAGATATATCAGGTCTAATACTTCTTATCTTATTAATTACATCAAAATAATAATCTAAATCATATTTACGATTCATTCTCTTTAAAATTTCATTACTACCAGCCTGTAAAGGAATATGTAAATGGTTACATAACTTGTCACATCTTTTTAACAAGTCATAAAACTTGTCATTATTTATTTCTGTAATCTCAATTGATGATAATCTAATTCTTTCTAATCCATTAATTTCAGACAATCCCCAAATAACATCGACGATATCTTTACCTTTACTTTTATATGATCCAGTATGAATACCTGTTAATACTATCTCTTTATGACCATTCTTAACTAAATTCTTACTTTCGTTTATTACTTCATCATAATCTTTGCATCTAAGATTGCCCCTTAAATAAGGAATTATGCAATATGAGCAATAATTATTACATCCATCCTGTATCTTAACAAATGCTCTAACATTACTAAATTTATCAATTTCCATTGTTTCAAATTCTTCATGTTGCATATCATTTTTAACTTTATCAATTAAATGTTTATTATTTATTTCTTCCTTAATTAAATCAACTATTTTAGACTTATTAGTATTACCTAGAAGCACATCTATATCTAAGTTTTCAAACTTCGTTTTATCATTTTGAACAGAACATCCACACACAACAAAAATAGCGTTAGGGTCTTCTCTTTTCAATCTTCTAACCATTTTTAAACACTTTGAATCCGCAACATTAGTAACGCTACATGTATTCACTATTACTATATCTACATTGTTATCACTTTCTATAAATCCCTCTTTAAGCATTTTTTCTTTAATAACTGTAGATTCATATGCATTAACCTTACAACCTAATGTAACAATCTTAAATTTCATGTTAATCACCTTTGAATAATTCTTTCTTATAATAGCAAATGTTCATTTAAAAGTCCACAACGAAAATATAACAAAAAAAGAAAGCATTAAATGCTTTCTTTATTATTCAGTTTCTTCTAAGATATCGTATACATTATTAGAATCTGTTGTTTCTTCAATGTCATCCATTAAGCTATCTTCTAATACTTCAGTAGGATCATCGTTTAACAATTCTTTTTGTAATTCAATATCTAGATCACTATATTGTCTAGCACCTGTTCCAGCAGGAATTAACTTACCAATGATAACATTTTCTTTTAATCCCTTCAAGTAGTCTACTTTACCTCTTATAGCGGCATCAGTTAATACTCTTGTAGTTTCTTGGAATGATGCTGCAGATAAGAATGAATCAGTTTCAAGTGAAGACTTAGTAATACCTAACATAATAGGATTTCCTTTAGCAGTTACTCCACCATTTAAGATAACTGGTTTATTCTTTTCAGTAAAGTCGTGTAGAGAAACAGTTAATCCTTCTACAAAATCAGTATCTCCTGCATCAGTAATACGAACTTTATTGATCATTCTCTTAACAATAATTTCAATATGTTTATCAGAAATATCAACACCTTGTAATTTATATACAGCTTGAACTTCTTTCAAAATATATTCTTCTGCTTTAAGTGGGTTAGTTACAGCAAGTAATTCTTTTGGTGAAATAACACCTTCAGTTAATTTATCACCAGCTTCAACCATATCACCTTCAGCAACTCTTAATCTCATGTTGTAGTTTGTAGTTACTACAGCTACATTACCAGCTTCATTTTCGATAGCAATATCATATTTTCCATTGCTTTCTTTAATACCGATGATTTTACCAGTAATTTCCGCGATAGCAGCTTTAGCTTTTGGAACACGAGCTTCGAATAACTCTTCTACTCTTGGAAGACCTTGAGTAATATCGGCGTCTCCACCATGGGCAACACCACCTGAGTGGAATGTTCTCATTGTTAATTGTGTACCAGGTTCACCAATTGATTGAGCAGCCATAATACCTACAGCCTCACCCTTCTCAACTAAGTTACCTGTAGCAAGGTTTCTACCATAACATTTTTGACATACGCCTTGTTCACACTTACAAGTTAAGACACTTCTTATTTCTACTTTCTTAATTCCAGCAGCCTTTATTTTCTTAACAATGTTTTCAGTAATCATTTCACCTGATTCAAGAATAGTTTCTTTAGTTTCAGGATTAATAATTTTCTTACTAGCAAATCTACCTAAAATTCTTTCTTCCAATGATTCAATTACAGAACCATCTTTATCATTTAATAAATCATATGCCATAACACCATTAACAGCACCACAGTCATAATCCTTAACAATAATGTCTTGAACAACATCTACTAAACGTCTAGTTAAGTATCCTGAGTCAGCAGTTCTTAATGCTGTATCTGCAGAACCTTTTCTTGATCCGTGTGTAGATAAGAAGAATTCAGATACGTTCAAACCTTCCATGAAACATGAAGTAATTGGAATTTCAACAGTTGAACCATCAGGTTTAGCCATTAATCCACGCATACCAGATAATTGTGTAAAGTTTGAAATGTTACCACGAGCACCACAGTTCATCATCATGAAGATTGGGTTTTGGTAATTTCCTGCAGATATAGCAGCCAAGTCATTCTTAACCTCATCTGTTGCACCATTCCAAATATTACATACAGATTCATATCTTTCTTCTTCAGTAATTAAACCTCTTTGATATTTCTTATTAACACTATCAACTTTTTCTTGAGCTCTCTCAATTATTTCACTCTTCTTATCACTTCTTACGATATCAGATATTGATACAGTAACACCAGCAACTGTTGAGTATTTGAAACCTTGATCTTTTAATTTATCAAGCATAATTGAAGTCTCAGTTGTTTTGTATAATTTGAAGATTTGAGCAATTATTTTCTCTAAATCTTTTTTAACAAATGGTTTAACTAAGTCCATTTTAGCTACTTCTTCAGGGAAGTTAGTTCCCATTGGTAAGAAATATTTATCAGGAGTCATTCCTTCAATATTATCTTTTGTAGCTTCATTTAGATATGGGAATGTATCAGGTAAAATTTCATTAAATTTAATTTTACCAACAGTTGTTACAAGATAATCATTCATATGATCCATCATGAACACTTTATGTTTAAATGATTTAACAGGTAATACAATTCTTGTATGTAGTGTTAATTCTTTTCTTTCATAAGCCATTAATGCTTCTTCTGGACTCTTATAAGCATGTCCTTCATAAGGAAGTCCTGCTTCTTCAAGAGTTAAATAACAGTTACCTAATACCATATCTTGTGATGGTGTAACAATTGGTTTTCCATCCTTAGGATTTAAAATGTTATTAGCACCTAACATCAATAATCTAGCTTCAGCTTTTGCTTCTTCTGATAATGGTACGTGAACAGCCATCTGGTCACCATCGAAGTCTGCATTAAATGCTGTACATACTAATGGATGAAGTCTAATAGCTTTACCACCAACTAGTTTAGGTTCAAATGCTTGAATACCTAATCTATGTAGTGTAGGAGCTCTGTTTAACATAACTGGATATTCAGTAATAACTTCTTCAACAATATCCCAAACAGCTTCATCTCTATTTTCAATTAATTTTTTAGCTCCCTTAATATTATGTGATAATCCTTTTTCAACGATACCATTAATAATATGTGGTTTAAATAACTCAATAGCCATTTCTTTTGGTAAACCACATTGATACATCTTCAAATTTGGTCCAACAACGATAACACTACGACCTGAGTAGTCTACACGTTTACCAAGTAAGTTTTGACGGAATCTACCTTGTTTACCTTTTAGCATACTAGCTAAACTCTTTAATGGTCTATTTGATGCAGCAGTAACACTTCTTCCTCTTCTTCCATTATCGAATAATGAGTCAACAGCTTCCTGTAACATACGTTTTTCGTTTTGAATAATGATGCTTGGAGAACCAATTTCTATCAATTTCTTCAAACGATTATTTCTATTAATAATTCTTCTATATAAGTCATTTAAATCTGAAGTAGCAAATCTACCACCATCAAGTTGAATCATTGGTCTTAATTCAGGTGGAATAACTGGAATAACATCAAGAATCATCCATTCAGGTTTATTATTAGATTCTTGGAATGCCACTAATACATCCAATCTCTTAACTAAACGAACTCTCTTTTGACCAGTAGCTCCTTCAAGTTCTTTTCTAACACTTTCTACTTCTTTATCAATATCTACTTCTTTTAATAATTCCTTAATAGCTTCAGCACCCATGCCAGCCTTAAAAGTATTACCATATTTTTCATAGTAAGCACGATATTCAGAATCAGATAATGTTTGTTTCTTATCTAGAGGTGCCTTTCCTGGATCAATTACTACATATGATACGAAATATAATACTTCTTCCAAATCTCTTGGAGACATATCTAGTACTAATCCCATTTTAGAAGGAACACCTTTAAAGAACCAGATGTGAGAACATGGTGCAGCAAGTTCGATATGACCCATTCTTTCACGTCTTACAGAACTCTTTGTAATTTCTACACCACATTTATCACAAACTACATTCTTAAATTTTAATCTTTTATATTTACCACAACTACAAGCGTAGTCTTTAGTAGGTCCAAAAATTTTCTCGCAGAATAATCCGTCTCTTTCTGGCTTTAATGTACGATAGTTAATAGTTTCAGGCTTCTTAACCTCGCCATAACTCCATGAACGAATCTTTTCAGGAGAAGCAATGCTTATTTTTAATCCTTTAAATTTATTAACATTTATCATAATTTTTCACCTACTCCCCTTCTTCTTCAAATGCTTCATCGCCTGGGAATTCTAAATCATCCAAGTCGACGTCTTCGTCTTCATCAGCATCTCCAGGGAACTCTTCATCCTCTGGTTCTAATGATTCCACTTCATCATTTCCATAAGTAGCAGCATTGTTTTCATCATTAGGAGTAATTCCTAAGTCCTTATTATCAAGTTCACTGATTCTAAATGCCGTATCATCAGCATCTTCTTCTTCAACATCTTTAAACTCAACTATTTCATCGTCATTATTAACAACTTGAACATCTAAGCCTAAAGCTTGGAACTCTTTAACTAATACTCTAAATGATTCAGGAACTCCTGCTTGATTAACAACTTTACCTTTAACTAAAGATTCATAAACTTTAACACGGCCAATTATATCGTCGGCTTTTACTGTTAAAATTTCTTGAAGTACATGAGCAGCACCATAAGCATATAGTGCCCAAACTTCCATTTCACCGAATCTTTGTCCACCAAATTGAGCTTTACCACCTAATGGTTGTTGAGTAACTAATGAGTAAGGTCCAGTAGCTCTTGCATGTAACTTGTCATCAACCATATGGTGTAATTTAACCATATACATAACACCTACAGCAATTCTGTGATCAAAGTAATCTCCAGTTCTACCATCTCTTAACCACATCTTACCATCTGGGTCCATTCCTGCTTCTTTCATTTCCTCTTGAATATCAGCCCAACTAGCTGAATCAAATACAGGAGTAGCATAATGAACACCTAATTTCTTACCAGCCATACCTAAGTGTAATTCTAAAATCTGTCCAATGTTCATACGTGATGGAACACCTTGTGGATTTAACATTACATCAACTGGTCTACCATCTGGCATAATAGGCATATCTTCCTCTGGTAATACAAGTGAAATAACACCTT